>Ga0181535_10000101_pt1 | contig 125723 bp, 109 predicted proteins | sample PEATcosm2014_Bin_44_FD_119774 | JGI IMG/M metagenome (GOLD analysis project Ga0181535, IMG submission 119774) | Peatland microbial communities from MTU Mesocosm Facility, Houghton, MI, USA - PEATcosm2014_Bin17_30_metaG | ecosystem: Environmental > Terrestrial > Soil > Wetlands > Peat | place... | reverse complement strand
GGGCGCATGCTTTTTCCTCAGCTATTTGGCGAATTGAGTTGCCAATTGAGATAATTATAGCATAGTCATTGAACATATCTTACTGACTCTACATATAGTTACATGATTTTTCAGGATCGACTACATAGGGAACTTCGCCAATCACGATTCGGTAAACAAAATCTTCGCGGCCGCAGTTCAAAACGTCGCGGACCGAAAGGATAAAGTCTCCCTCCTCTGCAATCTCCTCTTCGATGATGGGTTCCTGGCTGAATCGGAAATGGTCGGCAGAGGCCAGTTCCTTGTCCTTCGCGTCAGTGAGCGTGATAGCCGCCTGAAACCATCCCGGTACAGCGTCGGACATATACGGGATCAGCGCGCGGGTCATGGCAGCGACGATGATCTTTTGTCCCTTGCGGGCATGAAAGCGGTAACGATCCAGACTTCCGGGCATCATCTGGCCGTTCAAGATCGTCGGCAAAGCGATCTCTAGAGGTGCTTCAGAGGCCTCGGCATGTGCCTTTGCTGAGAGCGGAAGTCCGCCGCCAGCGGCCAGCGGAAGCGGCACCTGCCTGGGAGGACGCGTTGTTTCAGGAAACCGGTCTACAAAAAAGTTGAGCGGATTGGTCAGTCCCTGATTGGTCAGCAAGCGCAACTCATGGTTGCCGAAAGCTGCATGAGCGTCTACCGTAACGCGCAACAGTACCGACTGCGAAAGCGCGGGCGCAGCTCTCATGCGCATCGTTGCATCAATCTGTTTGTGCAGGTCGGCAGCAAGTTTTCTGTCTTCCGGCGTCCACGGTGCGGGGGACTTTGCCGACGCGGGCTGATCTTCTTTGTCTGCTGAAGAAGAGACGGATGAAGATGGGGGCGCTGGGCTCACAGCGAACGCAGGCATTCTTGCAGCGATTTCCGCGGGCACTGAAGCAGGCGGTGGTGCGGGTGCTGGCTTGGCAGGAGCGTTCGAGTGGCTTTGCTCCAGATCCTTCAACTGCGCCCGTAAGTCATCCAGTTCCTTTTGAGAAAGAGGCTTGGAAAATCCGATGACCTCGGCCTTCACGCCATCACCGGCCAAGAATGCCTCCTTGGCTACATCAAGGTACTGGCCGCCGACAGTAACCTCAAACGTGCTTCCCTGCTGGCCCCCCGCAGGATAGACAAAAGCGGCGTGAGGCGAATTCTGCTGCGCGAAGGCTGCTGCGGCTTCCAGTGCCAGAAGAAAGAATCCGAGCTTGCGCAAAATCATACCTGCGCTCCCATGATCTCGCGCAGCATCCCCGCGCTTCTCACATTTTCCTCCTCACCTGCGCCCACATATACGGTCTGGCCGAGTGGATGCGGCAGCGTGGCGTGAATGTCGATTCCCATTTGCGTATAGATGCTTGAGATCAGGTCCATTGGATAGACAGGCCTGTCCCGCACCTCTTCGCCGCGCGCATCGGAGGAGGCAATCACATGTCCCCCGGCAAAGCCGCCGCCGGCCACCACAGCCGAGAAGACCTGACCCCAATGGCCTCGGCCGCCATTCCACGGAGCCTCCCACTGCACCTTCGGAGTGCGCCCGAACTCACCGCTCCACCAAACGATGGTGCTGTCCAGCAATCCCCTCTCGGAGAGGTCCAGCAGGAGGGCGGCCATCGCCTTGTCCATCTCCGGCACGCGCCGGCGCATCGTCTGGAAGTTCTCTTTGTGCGTGTCCCATCCGCCCTGATAGTTGATGGTGACGTAAGGGACGCCGCTCTCTACCAATCGCCTGGCCGCCAGGCATGACTGCCCGAAGGTATTCCTTCCGTAGCGGTCGCGCATCTCGTCCTTTTCCTGGGAGAGATCGAAGACTCTGCCACCGTCGCCGAGAATCAGTTCATAGGCCTGCAGTTCACTTTCCTTCCATGGCGCCATACGGGGATCGTCCTGCAAAGCCCTGTCGAGCGCATCCAATTCGTGCAGCAGTTTACGGCGGCTCTGCTGGCGCTGGTCGGAGATGCCTTGCAAGACAACACCTTCGACCGCAAAGCGCGTCTGCGCCGGATCGCCACCCGTGGCAAAGGGCTGGTAACGCAATCCGAGAAATCCCTCATCCGCAAAACGCCCCTGCGGCTCAGTGAGAACGATGTAAGGCGGTATCAGCCCTTTGTAGCCTGCGTTGAATCCTTTGAAGTAAGAGACAACCGCGCCCACGCCGGGGTAAACACTCGTGCCGCCCGATGCGCGGCCGGTTTGGACCTCGTAGGAGGCGGTCTCGTGGCCATTTACTCCGTGCGTCATGCCTCGGATGATCGAATATTTGTCTGCACATTTGGCCAGATTGGGCATCAGTTCGCAGATGCGAATGCCGCTGACGTTTGTCTCAATGGGATGGTCCAATGGGCCAGAGAAATCGCTTCCAGCCTCCGGCTTTGGATCGAAGGTATCGAGATGCGATGGACCTCCCCACATCCAAATCTGAATTACCGATTTTGCTTTGGCGCCGGGCTTGGGTGAGGAAGCAAGGGCCGGGACAAACCACAGATCCCCGAGCGCCATTCCGGCGCCTGTCATCGCTCCGAGGCGCAAAAGGTCGCGCCGCGATAGGTTCGCAATCAGCGGCAACTTCGAGTTATTGGTCGGGTTTTCATTGCCCATCGTATTCTCGCCTCCTGTGCAGGGAACTTGACCTCTCAATGGCGGTAAAGAAACTCCGTGCTATTGATCAACGCCCACGCCACATCGATCGCGGCATTGCGACGGTCGAGACCGCTGGACTGAGCATATGCCGTGGCGACTTTCGCCTCCTCCGCCGTCGGATAACGGGAGAGGATGGCCAGATATAGGCAGTTCAGCATGGCGCGCGGATCGCGCATGCGAAAGATCTCCTGCAACCCGGGTCCCTGTTCTATCCGGCGCTCAATCTGGTTGGAATTCAGCAGATGCAGGCGTTGCGCTGCGGTGGGTCGGTTGTTGCGCTCCGATTCCATGCCCGTGTCGCGCGGCGAGCGGCCAAAGAGCTCGAGGAAGGAACTGGAGATGCTGCCGTCGGGCAAGGCGATAGCGCGCTCGCTGTTGGGCATGATCGTGTAGGGTTCTGGCACCGCACTCGAATACTGCTCACCGGTGCCCGTCACCTGACTGAGCGCGTCAGCAAGAACCTCGGCTTCAAGACGGCGTACCGGATACCTGTCAAAACTCTTTACCGCGTCGGCCTTTGCATTGCGCGGAATGGAACTGAGCTGATAGGTACTTGAATTAAGAATCAGCCGGAAGATGTGTTTAAGGTTGTAGCCCGAGGAGACCATCTCCGATTCAAGGAAAGCCAGAAGATCGGGATAGAGCGGCGGGTTGTCGGGGCGGATGTCGTCGGGCTCGTCGATAATGCCCCGGCCGTAAAGCCATGCCCAGGCGCGATTGACGATATTGCGCGCAAAGTAGGCATTCCTCGGACCGATCAACCAGTCTGCGAAATCCAGGCGCGGATCGCGGCCGGCCTGTAAGCGGATTCTCGTTCCGTCCGGCAATACTGCATCGGCGGTGGCCAGAGGCTTGCTCCGATCATAGAAGACGATCTCTTCCTTCCATTCTCCCGTCGGCTTGTATCCCACCTGCGAGAAAAAGACCGCCATTTCGGCGCGACGCGAGGCAGGCCATTTCTCGGTGCGAACGCCCATGAACGTCAGCGCCACCACCTGAGCCAGCGATTGCGGCTCCCGGTTCTGCACCGCGCGATAAAAGTTCACCGGCCCAACGCGGAAATTGCTTCCGCTCGAAGTCAATAATTCCCGCGCAAACTGGTTATAAGGTGTGTTCTTCTCGAGCGATTCACGCAGCCAACCGTAGTACTCTTGCGCGGCGGTAGGCCAGAGATTGATGGGGAACTCGGCCTTGATGCGCAGCAGATCGCTCCACTTCATCGCCCAATAGACAGAGAACTCGGCGCGCTGAAGAAGCTGATCGATCAGAGAAACGCGGCGCTTGGGATCGGTGCTGGCCAGAAACGCCGCGGCCTCCTGAGCCGTCGGCAATGTACCGATCGAGTCAAGATAGACTCGCCGCAAGAACACCTCATCCGAAGCAAGTACTGCGGGGACTACTCCAGCTTTAGAAAGATGAGAGAAAACGATTTCATCGATTTTGCCGTGAGCGACAGCATCACCGCGCACAGACGCCGAAACCGCGTTGAGGCCGAGATGAACCTCACCGCTCGCGGGATGAGAGACAAGATGACTCAATCTGCGTCCTTGCATGCTCGCGTCAGATTGACTTTCGCATGCGAAGAATTGCTGTTTGCGTAATTGGACCCCTTTTTCGCTCTAAAGTTGCGGTAGCCGGGTCCGACACAATCTAATATCGGCCAGCGGCGGTCGGATTGCGAATCATTGAGTCCCGAGGTGATCGCCCGGCGCTGCATGTCGCAGCCCTTTAGATTGCGAAACCTGTTGCTCCGCCGCGACTCGCAAAAAGAGGGTCCTGTCGGGAATCGCGACGATTCGAAAGGCACCCGAAAAGCGCCGCGGGACGGCTCGAATTGCGCATTGTGCCTGATAAGCAAAAGATGAGTTTTGATGAATGGCATTCGGTCCGAAAACCGCAGATTGTTTATCTGAATCAATGACCCTAGGCGCTGTTGGCGCGAAATAAACCCGCTGGCAGATCAATCTCAAGGCACCCGACGGTGAAGGCGAACGGAAATGGCCCCGGATCGTTGGTTCTATAAGCCCCATCGAAGAATACCAACGTCCTTGTCTCAACTAGCTTGTCAAATTGAAAGGATCGCTTCCGTGGGCCGGAGTGCCTTCCGCGATCTTCCGCCGTCATAATCTGGACGGACGTGCCCCAATCAACGAACTTTCCCGATGGGTCCGAGCTCTGCACCACCATAGTCCGGTCTCAATGGCTCCCCCCGAAGGCCGCGAGCCAAGCCGCACCGCGCAGCCTGCCCTCGGCGAAGTCGAAGGTTGCATGCAGAAGATTACCCGCCGTCGGCGCACAATAGAAATGGTCAGCGGAGCGATGCCCTGACTGCTCCCGAACTCTGTTCTCTGGCCCAGGAAGACCCTACCCCCTGGTAGAATTCTCCTGGATTCGTTGTAGTTAATTATCTAGTAACTACCCTAAAAGCCCATCAACCAGCGCCTCCCACTCATCCTCAAAGCTCACCCGCTCAAACTGCCGCCCGGCCCGCTCGTACCAATAGTCGGCATTCGAAGCCGCCCCCGCCTTGCGATGCAGGTAAGCGTGAACGGCCATTCCGTCGGCGGCTTCAAGCTCATCCACCAGGTTGTGTGCCGTCTCCCAGTCACCCTTGGCATCCCACCACAGCGCCGCCAGCGGAATCGGTAGTCCACACGGCGGCAACTCCCCGTCCATCGAATTCCGAAACTCCTGTGCATCCATGGCTCCCTTCTACCACCCCGCCACGTCTCATGCAATCGCTCAACCTCACAGATGGTGTGATATAAGTCACATCGCGCTACCATTTACCACTGATAGAAAAAGACCATTGTTCCGATAAAAAGATTCAGAGGGTCCAGAGGGGACAGGAGCAGGTGGTGTGGAAGGCGCCACCTGCTCCCGAAACAGAGGCTAGATGGCCCGTGTACGCGGAACAAAATGAAGGGAAATCCAGAATTTGCGGCTCGGGCCAAAGTCGTCGTATACTCAAATGCGACTATAATGGTCGTAGTTTGAGGGCCTCGGTTTTGAGCGAGCCCGCGGGAGTCTCAGGTTGAGCGTCTTGAGCGAGCTGAATGTGGGCGAGAGCGGGGTGCTGGTTGCCCTGGACCTGCCCGAATCCGTGCAGAACCACTTGATGCACATGGGCTTCGTCCCCGATGCTCTGGTTACGGCGCTGCGCCGTGCCCCGGCTGGCGATCCAACCGTCTACAGCGTGGACGGCATGGAAATCGCTCTCAGGCGTGAGACGGCGGCGGCTGTCCGTGTTCGGGATGTCGAGGATCTGGACCGGGGCGTATCCGAAGTGCTAGAGGCCGCACCATGAGCGCCTGCTGCGAGACCCCCGTACTCAAGCCGCCTGCTGAGCCTGCACTGCCCGGCGCTCTCCGGACTGTAGTCTTGATAGGCCCTCCAAATTCGGGCAAATCCACACTTTTCAACCGGTTGACCGGCCTCCGCCAAAAGGTTGCCAACTTCCCCGGCGTGACGGTCGAGCAGCGCATGGGCTTGATGGCTGGCGTGGGCCGTAGCGATCTGACGCTGATCGATCTGCCGGGGATCTACTCGCTGGACCCGTTTAGCGAGGATGCCCGCGTTTCAATTGATGTGCTGCGCGGCCAGATGGCCGGCACACCTAAGCCGGACGCAGTGCTGCTGGTGATGGATTCCTTGCACCTGACCCGCCAGTTGATGTTGGCCGCGCCGGTGCTGGCGCTGGGCCTGCCCACCCTGGTGCTGCTCAACATGACCGACCTGATGGAGTCTCGCGGCGGGGAGATCGACGCGCTGAAGCTGGCCCGTGAGTTGGGTGCTCCGGTCGCGCAGATCAGTGCAGTCAAAGGAACCGGGATCGATGCAGTGCCGCTCTTCCTGCACCAACAAACTGACCGGGCAGCCGCCAAGCCGCTCACGCTTCCTGTTGTCGGTAACGCCGCGAGCGCTCATAGCTGGGCGGCGCAGGTGAGCCGGCGAACTGGCTATCGCGCGCCGCTTTCGATCGAGGGAACGAGGAAGATCGACAATGTGCTGCTGCATCGCATCTGGGGACCGGTGCTCTTTCTGCTGGTCGTTGTCGGTGTCTTCGAGGTCGTCTTTTCTATCGGACAACCGCTCTCTGACGGCTTTGGAGAGATTCTCGCGGATCTCGGCAACCTGATCAGACCTCTGCTGCCCGCAGGTTGGATCCAGTCGCTGCTGCTCGACGGCGCCTGGAAGGGCATCTCGTCGGTGCTGGTCTTTCTACCTCAGATTTTGCTGCTATTCCTGTTTATCGGCATTCTTGAGGACTCGGGCTATCTTTCCCGCGCCGCGCTGATCGCTGACCGGGTGATGCGCACGATTGGCCTGAATGGCAAAGCCTTCATTCCCCTGCTATCGGCTTATGCCTGCGCGGTTCCTGCAATCATGGCCACCCGCACCATCGAGAACAAGCGCGATCGGCTGGCGACGATTCTGGTCACTCCGTTCATGACCTGCTCGGCGCGGCTGCCTGTCTACATGCTTCTGATCGCCGCATTCATTCCGAATACATTTTATCTGCACGGCTTTCTCGGGCTCCGAACGCTGGTCATGCTGGGACTTTATCTGGCAGGATTTGTAGCGGCCATGACCACCGCTCGAATCCTCAACAGCTCGATACTCCGAGCCAACGATGCGCCTTTCATTCTCGAACTGCCGCAGTACCGCATGCCGACTCTCCGTTCACTCGCACTTCGGCTGGTGGATCGAGCTCGTATTTTCCTGCGCCAGGCCGGCACAATCATTCTCTGCGTAACGATGGCGCTCTGGGTGCTGGCGCACCTGCCGGTGATTCACATGGCGGGCGGAGCAGCCTCCACGCCGGAGCTAGCCAACAGCCTGATCGGGCGCCTCGGCCACTTCATCGAGCCGGCGATTGCGCCACTCGGGTTCAATTGGAAGATCGGCATCGGATTGTTGTCGAGCGTACTGGCGCGCGAGGTGATGGTCTCGACGATGGGCACGCTCTATGGCGCGGAGGCCGACACGCACGCTCTCAGCTTGCAAACCGCGATGCATCACGACATGACGCTGGGCGGCGCGCTGGCACTGATGATCTTCTTTGCCTTCGCCATGCAGTGCACATCGACGATGGCTGTGGTCAAGCGCGAGACCAATAGCTGGAAGTGGCCGGCTGTGCAGTTCCTCTACATGTTGACGCTAGCCTGGATCGCGGCCTTCGCGGTCAATCATCTGGCGATGGCTTTCTTCCGATAGATTCGAATCGATACGGTTCCAGGATTCCCAGATATATAGAACTGAGCCTTGGGCCGGCCGGCCAGCCCAACGGCCACGACCAATGTTTGAAGCTGCCACTCCGGTAGCCCGGACAGAAGCGAAAACAGTGCAAAAGAGAACAGAAATCCAAAGATGATCGATGATAATTTCTCCTTGGGCGAGTTACCCCTTAGAGAATCTCTTCCATTCCCGGACCCTTTCAGATAGGGAAGGGGTCGTGCTGCCGTAATCGGTCGGCGCCCCGGAGCTTCTCCATCGACGCCTGAATCTGGCGAGAATCAGGTGCCGGAATCAAAGCGAATGCACTCGCTTTAGGTCAAATCGAATGCACTCGCTTTAGGCTTGACGACCGGCCCCGGCGCGAATTCGCAGTTATCCCTTTAATTCGCCGCTCTGGTATTTGAACGTTCTTCCCCCTCGAAATACCGAAGGAGCGATATCCATGCACGGTACCAGGAACGCCGCCAGATCTGAATTCCCTCCCCAGCTGAGGGTCTTGAAGGCTCCAACCGATCCGGAGCTCTTCAAGGCGTTGTTGGATCATATGAGTGACGGGGTCTACGTTTCGGGCCATGACCGGCGAGTTTTGTATTGCAATCGAGCCGCAACCGAGCTGACCGGATACGAACGCGAAGAGATCGTAGGAAAAACCTGCGCGGAAAATGGCCATTGTCTCATCGGTCACAATGGACGCAGCGTGTGCGAGGAAGGTTGTCTTTTATCGGGGAGCTTGAACGATGGCGCCGCGCGTCGGACGAAGGCGCTCATACTGCATAAATTGGGGCGGCGAATTCCGGTTTCAGTCAGTATCCAGCCTATTGCTGCTCCCAATGGCTCGATCATCGGGGTCGTCGAGATCTTCAAGGACCAGACGCAACGAGAGGCTGCCCGGCGCAAAGTTGAGGCGATGGAGCGGCTGGCCTTTATCGATTCGCTCACTCAATTGCCCAACCGCCGTTCGCTGGAGATGTCCTTGCAAGCCGCGTTGCTCGAATACAAGGTGACCGGCATAACCTTTGGCGTGCTACTGATCGATCTTGACAAGCTAAAGCAAATCAACGACAGATTTGGCCATGCCAATGGCGACTACGCATTGAACCGAGTGGCAAGGATACTCGGTGGAACCGTGCGTCCCACCGATACGATTGGGCGATGGGGTGGTGATGAGTTTCTGGCCATTCTCCCCGGCGTGAGCACTGGAATCCTGCGTCAACTTGCAATTCGATGTGGGGTGAATGTCGTGCGGAACTCATTTTCCGAGATTGACGACCAGCCTATCTCCCTGTCGATCTCAACTGGCGGAACGCTCGCAAGCGCCCTGGATAACGCTGCGACCCTGATTGCACGGGCTGATGATCTGATGTACGAGAGCAAGACCGCAGGCCGGGACCGCGTCATGATTCGATAGGGCGAAGCGCGTGTAGAGGGCGATTCCCCGCAAGTAGCGGGAAGTGAGCGATCTCTCACGTCCGAGAAACATACCATGCCTATTGTGCGCGGGCAGCCGGAACTCATTTGCAACCGCCGCTGGCCCGCCGGAGTGGAGCGTCCTCCCGCGCCACGGAGCTTTGTCTAACGCCGATGCCCGTGACGATTGAAGTCTTCTGTTGACGCATTTCCTTTCAGTGGGCGAGAATGCGGGCGTTCCCAGAGATGCAGGTTGAAGCACTCACTTCCTCTCGAAATCAAATTCGACCTCAAGCAGCGACGTCGTGTCCGGAAGGGACAGAAGTCCGTCCCAAAGACCGCCCTTTACGACCCTGCTTTCTTTTCAATCTTGGCCCAGGAGTCTTTGAGCGGGAGGGTGCGATTGAATATCTTCTTGGTTTCGGTTGAGTCTGAATCCAAACAAAAATATCCGACGCGCTCGAACTGATAGCGGTCTTCGATCTTCGCACTAGCCAGAGAAGGCTCCAATTTCGCGTCCGCTACGATCTCAATCGAGTTGGGGTTAAGATTGTCGAAGAGGTCGCCGCCCTCAGGGAAATCGAAGGGATCGGGCTTCGAGAAGAGTTTGTCGTAGAGGCGCACCTCGGCGGAGATGGCGTGGGCGGCTGAGACCCAGTGCATGGTGGACTTGACCTTGCGGCCGTCGGGCGAGTTGCCGCCGCGGCTGGCTGGATCGTAGCTGCAGTGGACTTCGACGATATTGCCGGACGCGTCCTTGACCACGCTCTGCGCCGTGATGAAGTACGCATTGCGCAGGCGGACTTCTTTGCCGGGCGAGAGGCGGTAGTACTTGGCCGGAGGCACCTCGCGGAAGTCGTCCTGCTCGATGTAGATCTCGCGGGAGAATGGGACCTGACGGGTCCCGGCGGCGGGGTCCTCGGGGTTGTTGGCAACTTCGACGTATTCGACCTGGCCGGCGGGATAGTTGTCGATGACGAGCTTGAGCGGTCGCAGAACGGCCATCGCGCGGCGCGCGCGGCGATTGAGGTCGTCGCGCTGGAAATGTTCAAGCATCTCAATATCCGTTATCCCATTGGTCCGCGAGACACCGGCCTGAGTGACGAAGGTTCGGATCGCTTCCGGGGTGAAGCCGCGGCGGCGGATGCCGGAGAGAGTGGGCATGCGAGGATCGTCCCAGCCGTTGACGCGTTTCTCTTGCACGAGTTGGAGGAGCTTGCGCTTGGAGAGCATGGTGTAGGTGATGTTGAGGCGGTCGAACTCAAACTGGTGCGAGGGGAAGATGCCGAGTTGGTCGATGTACCAGCGGTAGAGGGGTTGGTGATCGGCGAACTCGAGCGTGCACATCGAGTGCGTGATGTTTTCGAGCGAGTCCGATTGGCCGTGCGCGTAGTCATACATGGGGTAGATGCACCATTGGTCGCCGGTGCGGTGATGCGTGGCATGGAGAATGCGGTACATGACGGGGTCACGCATGTTGAGATTCGGCGATGCCATGTCGATCTTCGCTCTCAAGACTCGTGTCCCGTCTGGGAATTCGCCGTTCTTCATACGGACGAAGAGGTCGAGGTTCTCTTCGACGGAGCGGTTCCGATAGGGCGAGTCCGCACCAGGTTCAGTCAGGGTGCCGCGGTGCTGTCGGATCTCGTCGGCGGTGAGGTCGTCGACGTAGGCCTTGCCGTCCTTGATGAGTTTGAGAGCCCATTCGTAGAGCTGGCCAAAGTAGTCGGAGGCGTAACAGAGCCGCTCCCACTCAAAGCCAAGCCAGCGCACGTCGGCCATGATCGAGTCGACGTACTCCTGCTCTTCTTTCTCGGGATTGGTGTCGTCGAAGCGCAGATTGGTCTTGCCGCCGAACTCGTCGGCCAGGCCGAAGTCGAGGCAGATGGCCTTGGCGTGGCCGATGTGGAGGTAGCCGTTGGGCTCGGGTGGAAAGCGGGTCTGGATGACGGCGTCGCCGTATTTTTTTGTGCGTGCGTCCTCGGCAATGATGTCGCGGAGGAAGTTGGAGGGGGCGGCGGCGACGGGGCTTTCCGGGTTTGAGTTGGTCATGATTTAGTTCCTTATTCTACGAGAGCGGTTTTGCCTCATCTAGGGGTTCAAGTTTGGCGACGGCATGCTGGATACGGGCTAGGCAGAGGTCGCGGCCGAGGACGGCCATGGTTTCAAAGAGCGGGGGCGCGTTTTTGCGGCCGCAGACGGCTACGCGGATCGGTTGAAACATCGGACCGGCTTTGAGGCCGAGCGACTTGGCGGCTTCGCGCAGCGCATGGTCGAGCGAATCGTGGTCAAAGGCGACGTTGGGGAGGATTTCGAGAGCGCGCTGGAGGACTCGGCGAGCCATGGCAGCATCGCCGCCCTTGGGCGGGATCAGCTCGGTTGGGTCGTAGGGGGCTAGCTCGGGAAGGAAGAAGAAGTCGGCAGCCGAGACGGCTTCGCTGAGGAGCTTGATGCGCTCGCGAATGAGCGGTGCTACGGCGAGGAGCTTTTCTGGCTTCGGAGCGAAGCCTGCGTCCACCAGGAATGGCTCGATCTGATGGGCAAGCTCTTCGATGGGTAGGGCGCGAATGTGCTCGGCATTGAGCCAGACGGCTTTGGGGTCGAAGGGGTCTTCCTCGGTGAAATTGACGACCGCATTGGCGCGGTTGACGTTTTCGAGGGTGAAGGCTGAGCGGATCTCGTCGAGCGGCATGAATTCGCGGTCGTCTTTAGGCGACCAACCTAAGAGACAGAGGAAGTTAATGAAGGCCTGAGGCAGGAAGCCGGCATCGCGATAGGTGGTGACGCTGACGACCGGTCCGTGCTTCCGTTTGGAGAGTTTGGCGCCGTCGGGGGCGACGAGCAGGGGCAGATGGGCGAACTGGGGCGGCTGGGCGCCGAGAGCTTCGAAGATCAGCAGATGCTTGAAGGTATTGCTGAGGTGGTCCTGGCCGCGGATGATGTGGCTGATGCGGAGATCGGTGTCGTCGGCGCAGGAGGCCAGGTGATACGTCGGAAAACCATCCGAACGCAGCAATGCAAAATCTTCGACCTCGTCGGCTGGCTTGGATTGCTCGCCATAAACGGCGTCGGTGAAGTTTAGCGTTCGGTCTTGGCCGCGAGGGACGCGATAACGCAGTGCGAAGGGCTCGCCGGCGGCGGCGCGGCGGTCGGAGTCTTCCCGGGACATCTCGCGCATACCGGGGTTGAGGAGCCAAGCGCCTTGCGCGGAAGACTGATTATCGTCGCCGGCATGGGCAGGCGTGAAGTCTCGATAGGCGAGGCCCTTGGCGAAGATCGTCTCGGCCTGCTGGCGATGGAGGGTCAGGCGCTCAGACTGCTTGTACCCCTCGTCCCAGTCGAGGCCAAGCCAGCGGAGACCTTCAAAGATCGATCGCACGCTGGCCTCGGTGTTGCGCTCGACATCGGTATCGTCGAGGCGTAGGACCATGGTTCCGTGATTGTGGCGGGCAAAAAGCCAATTAAAGATAAACGTGCGGGCGCTGCCGACGTGGAGAAAGCCGGTGGGCGAGGGGGCGAAACGAACGCGGGGAGTCTGCTGAAGAGAGGGAGCCGAATCGGGCATCGTGACTTTATGTTATCAATCGCGAGGCGTGCGGCGCTCCCTCTCGGGTCAGCTTATGAGATGCGCATTCGCAGCTCAGGCCATCGGCGGAACGGGCGGTTGAGGTGGATAAGGCGGCTGCGGCGGATAGGAGGGCTGCCAGGCCTGCTGAGGAGCGGGGACAACCTTCCACTCGGCGAAGGCAAGCACGTAGAGCAAAACCAACGTTCCGAGCGACGGAATGAAGCACAACAGAGCTAGCCATGGCGACATGCCGGCCTTCTTGAGAATGAACCAGAAGGGCACCATGACGATGACAATCAGCACCAGCATGATGATGGGAATGATTGCCAACATGGCCACGGCCATGCGCTGAATATTTCCTGATCGGGTTGGCTTTGCAGTACGACAGCAAGGAGATGCATTGATCAAGCTCCTGAGATTCAATGGAAATGCAAAGCAACGATACTGCCGCCGGGCGGAATGCGCAATCAAAAACTAATTCGGGAAAACTGGGCACGTTTCCGAAGCCCGGTTCCCTGCCCTAGGTAATGTCTTCTGTATCGTAGACCGTGACGCCGCGCTTTTTGGGGACGCCGTGAACGCTGGAGAGGAGGTCTTCGACGACATCTTCAAGGTGGCTCTGGGTCTCGATGGCAGCGCTCATGCTCTTGAGCTCTTCGGGCTCGATGACGCGCTCGACCAGCGCTACGGCGTGGCACTGGGCCACGTGATCGAGGTTGAGGCCCTCTGGGGTCTTGGCTTTGACGCTGATCTGGTCGATGCCGATGGTGAGCAGATCGGCGATGCGGGAGCGCATCTCGGCCGAGACCGGAGCGATCTTGGGCGCGGCCAGGATCAGGGTGGTATCGATGTTCACGATGCGGTAGCCGGCGTGCTGCAGCTCCTCCATGGCCAGATTGAGAAAGACAGCGGAGTCGGCGTCCTTCCAACGCGGATCGCCTGGGGGGAAGAAGGTGCCGATGTCGCCGGCGGAAACAGCGCCTAGCAAGGCATCTGTGATGGCATGGAGAAGCACGTCGCCATCGGAGTGGCCGGCGAGGCCCTCTGGATGTTCGAGCGTCAGCCCGCCGATGCGCAAGGGCACGCCAGCCTTGAATGCGTGCGAGTCCCAGCCAAATCCGATGCGAGTCTCCATGGTTACTGTGGGTCTCCGTGCCTCTTATTGGAACTTTATTCGAAAAACGGCTTTGCCGCTTCTATTTGTTTCTTGATCTCATGAATTCGCCTTCAGCGGGCTCGATGGCGAAGATAGAACTCGGCCAGTTCGAGGTCACCCGGCTGGGTAATCTTCAGATTAACCTGAGAGCCATGGACGACGGCGACCGGATGACCGGCGCGTTCGACGACCGAAGCCTCGTCGGTTCCGATGAATCCGTCGGCCAAGGCCTCGGCAAAGGCGCTTTGCAGCAGGCCAAAGCGAAAGCCTTGCGGCGTCTGGGCCAGCACGACGAACTCGCGGGGAATGGTCGAGGTGATCAGCGCGCCGTGAGCGGTTCGTTCGACCTGCTTGATGGTGTCGACAGCGGGCATGCCGACGATGGCTGCGCCGAATTGCGCCACCGCGTCGATGGTCCGGTCGATGGTGGCGGCGTCGATGAGAGGGCGCACGGCGTCGTGGACGAGCACGATGTCTTCGGGCTGAGCGTTGAGGGCGGCGAGGGCGTGCGAAACAGATTCCTGGCGATGGTCGCCGCCGGCGACGACATGAACCCGCGAGGCGAAGCCGTATTCGGCAACCTGGGCCTCGACACGCTCCATCTCCGGCTGGCGCGCGGCTACATAGATCGCCGTAATACGCGGCACAGAGGCGAAGGCGCGCAGCGAATGAATGAGAATCGGAACGCCATCGAGCGCCAGAAATTGCTTGGGTTGCGGCCCAGCCATCCGGGTACCCAGGCCCGCGGCGGGAAGAATCGCGAAAACTTGCATAACGGTTGGAGTATACATCGGCAGGCATTGCATCGAGCAGAGTTTTCGCAGCGGACGGAGTGTTATCAAGGATTGCAGCTTTATCATCGGAGAATGCGCTCGAAGTTGCCAACATCTCTGGTGATCGATACATCGCTACTGAAGCCGGGTTTGCGGCTGGCGGTCGGGCTCTCTGGCGGAGCGGACTCTGTGGCGCTAACGCGCGCACTTGCGGAGCAGAGCGGCCGGCTTGGCTTGGTGTTGCACGCAGCCCATCTGCACCATGGACTTCGCGGCGAAGAGGCTGACGGCGACCTGGCCTTTGCGCGCGCGTTGGCAGGCAGGCTCGGTCTGCCCTTCCATGAGGCGCGGGTTGAGACCGAACGCGAGGCAAAGGCTGATGCGGGATCTGGCAAGGCGGCGGAGAGTATCGAGGAGGCCGCGCGGCGGCTGCGTTATGGATGGTTCCGGCAGCTGATGGCTTCGGGCGAGGTGGATGCGGTTGCCACTGCGCATACGCGCGACGATCAGGCCGAGACCGTGCTGGCGAAGTTTCTGCGCGGCGCATGGACCGAGGGGTTGAGCGGCATCCACCCTGTAATCGAGTTTCCTGAGGGGCGCATTCTGAGGCCGTTGCTCGGAACGACGCGGGCGGAGGTCGAAGCCTATCTCAATGCGCTGGGCCAGAGGTGGCGCGAAGACTCATCGAATCGGCACCTGAGCTTCACGCGCAACCGCATTCGGCACGAGCTGCTGCCGCTGCTGGAGGGATGGAATCCACGGCTGCGCGAACACCTCACTCAGATGGCTCACTTGGCGCGCGACGAAGAGACGTGGTGGGCAGATGAGGTGGCTCGCTTAGCGCCGCAGTTGCTCTTGCCGGGACGGGCAGTGCGAGGCGGGGGACGAGCTGGCGGCGATGGCCTGTCGATCGATGTGACACGGCTGGCGGCGCTTCCATCGGCCCTTCAAAGGCGGCTATTGCGCTTTGCTGTGGAGCAGCTACGAGCGACGGTCGATTTCCCTGCTACTGAGGAGTTGCGTTCGATCGCTCTGACGGGCCGGGCGGGACAAAAGCTGGAGTTGGCTGAGGGGCTTCGTGCGGAGCGAACGCCGAGAGAGCTGCGACTGCGCGTTCAGCCGAACGGTGGAACGAAGGGATCGCCTGTCTCCGAGTACAAAGTGGCGATTCCCGGCGAGGTCACGGCTGCGGAGTTCGGGTTGCGAGTGCGGATCGAGGTTTCCGCGCCCGAGCTGGAAGTCAAGGCTCAGAGCGCGACTCTGCGCAACTGGAGGGCGGGCGACAGGGTACAGCTGCGACACTCTTCAAGCCCGCGAAAGGTGAAGGAGGTACTGGAGCGTAAGCATGTTACCGGGTCGGGCCGGAGCGTGTGGCCGGTCTTGGAACTGGGCGGCCGCATCGTCTGGATGAAAGGCGTGGAGGTGGAGCCCTGCAGTGGGATTTGCGTTACTGCAACTTGTATTTCAGACGCTGAGCTATCCTGAAATGGAGTCGTGCAAACATGAGAGTACCCGCTGGATTACCTCGATCGCTTCAAGTTCATCGTTCTAAAGAGTACAATTTGAACTGCTGCTATCATTGGCGGCGAGGAATTGTGTCCGCTGCTTCGATCTTGTCTACTTTCTGTGACTTTGAGGAAGGTAGCGGCGTCTAAGAGGCATAGATACGGTGCCGATGAACCGCTGGGCGGCTTTCTCGACACCGGAGGAGAGGGAAACCGAGTGAATCAGACGGCCAAGACGGTGTTGTTCTGGGTCTGCATTCTTGCCTGCCTCATGGTCTTGATCACCTGGGTGCAGAAGGGCGCTACCGGCAAGGATGTGGAGATCAAATACTCCGACCTGTTCGATAAGGTGCAGCAGGGACAGGTTCTGGATGCGGAGATCCAGGACAGGGAGCTGCGCGGCCACTTGAAGTCCACGCCCAATTCGCAGTTCCATACCACGATTCCGACCGACTACACCGAGCTTGACAAGGCGATGCGGGCGGCGCACGTCAACTTCTCGATGAAGGAGCAGCAGAACAACATTCTGCTGCCGCTGCTGTTTAATGTGGGCCCGATCATCCTGATCGGCTTTCTCTTCTTCTTCTTCATGCGCCAGATGCAATCGGGCGGCAACAAGGCAATGTCATTTGGCAAGAGCCGCGCACGGCTGCTCTCGATGCAGCAGAAAAAGATCACCTTCAAGGACGTGGCCGGGGTGGACGAGGCCAAGGAAGAGCTGAAGGAGATTATCGAATACCTGCGCGAGCCGGCGAAGTTTCAGAAGCTCGGCGGCCGAATTCCCAAAGGCGTGCTGCTCGTTGGGCCTCCGGGAACCGGCAAGACGCTGCTGGCAAGAGCTGTGGCCGGCGAGGCTAACGTGCCGTTCTTCTCGATCTCCGGCTCGGATTTTGTTGAGATGTTCGTCGGCGTCGGCGCAAGCCGCGTGCGCGATCTCTTCGAGCAAGGCAAGAAGAATGCTCCCTGCATTATTTTCATTGACGAGATTGACGCTGTGGGACGCCATCGCGGCGCGGGACTGGGCGGCGGACACGACGAGCGCGAGCAGACACTGAATCAGCTTCTCGTCGAGATGGACGGCTTTGAGTCGAACGACGGCGTGATCCTGGTTGCAGCAACCAACCGGCCCGACGTGCTCGATCCGGCGCTGCTGCGCCCCGGCCGCTTCGATCGCCGTGTGGTGGTGGGGCTACCCGACGTGCGCGGACGCGAAGAGATCCTGCGCGTACACGTGAAGAAGGTTCCCGTCTCGGACGACACGAATCTCAATGTGCTGGCTCGGGGGACCCCGGGCTTCAGCGGGGCCGATCTGGCCAATATGGTCAACGAGGCCGCGCTGAGCGCCGCGCGCATGAATCGCAAGCAAGTGACGATGTACGACTTCGAGGTGGCCAAGGACAAGGTGCTGATGGGCGCCGAGCGCAAGTCGATGCTGCTGAGCGAGGAGGAGAAGCGGGTGACTGCCTACCACGAGGCGGGGCACGCGCTGGTTGCCGTGCTGCGCGATCACTCCGACCCCGTCCACAAGGTCACGATCATTCCTCGCGGCATGGCTCTGGGCGTTACCGTCTATCTGCCAGATGATCGCCACAACTACACTCGTGAGTACCTCGAGACACGTCTGGCTATGCTCTATGGCGGCCGGGTTGCCGAGGAGGTCTTCCTCAACCAGATGTCGACCGGGGCCGGCAACGACATCGAGCGGGCTACTGAGGTGGCGCGTTCGATGGTCTGCGAGTATGGCATGAGCCGTCTTGGACCGCTGACCTTTGGCAAGAAAGAGGAGCAGATCTTCCTGGGCCGCGAGATTGCACAGCACAGGGACTTCAGCGAAGAGACGGCGCGGCAGATCGACCTCGAAGTGCGCCGCCTGATCGACGACGCCTATCAATCGGCGCACGGGCTGGTGGAGTCGCACAGCGACGCAATGCACCGCATCGCCGCCGCTCTTCTGGAACGTGAGACGATCGACGCCGAGGAGCTGAAGATGCTGATCGACGGTAAAGAGCTGCCTCCACTTCGTTCGAGCCTCGCCACACCGAGCGATCAGGGCGGACCGGATGTGCAGCAGGTATTGAAGCCGGAGAGCCGAGGACCGGGCTTCCCGGAGGGTTCTCCTTCACCGGCATAAGCAAAAACCGAATCAGTCAAGCACCGAGGGCCACTCAATGCGAGTGGCCCTCGGTGCTTGTGGGACGAAGCTTCGCTAGAAGATCTTGTAGCCGATGCCAACGCTGGCTCCATAGGGAGAGAGGCTCGAGTTGCCCCAGTATGGCCAGTATTGATACTCGGCGTCGAAGGCGCGGACACTGAGCTTCCTGGTGAGCTTTATGTCCACGCCGCCGCCGAAAGCGATGTCGGTGAAGCTCCCGTGGTAGCCATAGCCAAGATCCATTCGCGAAAACCCGCCGAGCGCCTTGCCATAGACGGTCGCCTTCCAGAAGCGGTAGACGGGAACTCTCGGGCCAATCAGATAGTTGTCTTCATGAATGTCCTGGTAGCGGTTGAATCGCATCCAGCGGCCTTCGGCTTCCAGCTGAATCCAGCGACTGAACCTCATGTCGACATAGGCGCCGACGCCTACCAGCGGATAACTGCTGCTCTGGGCGACGGGATAGTAGAGGCCGGGTGGACACGTCGTCGCCCCGCAGGCCCAGCTACCGGCAAAATCCGGTTGAAAGGCGGAGGCCAGTCCGCCAGCGGTGATCGAGACCACGTGGCCGGAGGCTGAGGGAACGACTTGCGCCTGAGCAGCTGCAGCTGCGAGGGCGAGCAGGACACACGAAAAAGCAAATGCAGATCGGTTCATAAGCACAAGTTTCGTCCAATCCGTGTGATTCTACCGAGGAGACTCGAATCCAACTCGGGTTTGGAATCCCTGCACTCTTCGAAGCGCCTTGGCGCAAAAAAGTGCAGGGACTCTGGTCATTCTACTTACTGCTGCGGCGGGTTTGAAGGGTTCGCAGGAGGCTGCTGCGTATCAGTTGGGGTAGCCGCCCCAGCTGCAGGAACTGCTGAAGATGAAGAAGGCTGCTGGGCCGGTTCGGCACTGGCGGGAGGCACCTGGGGAGCCGCTTGCGGAGCGGAGGCGGGAGAGCCAGGTTGGGCGGCGGGGTCGGCCGTGGAAGAAGGCGGAGTCCCCGCGGCGGGTGGGGCCGCAGACGTCAGTTTCGTTGCGTCGTATCGTTGCAGCTTAAAGAAGACCGGCGTCAGCTCGAGGGGCATCTTGTCGCGGGGATTCATGTAAGCGTAGATCTTCGCGTTGAGCTGGTGGACCTTGTCATCCCAGGGGTCGGTCTTGAGCCAACTGCCGAGAGGCAGAGCCGGGCGCTGGGTGAGGTCGTCCCAGTTGAGCGTGGGCGCCATCTTCATCAGGTCGGCCATCCAGGGTGTGCCCGTGCCGTCGGTTCTGTCGAGCAGTGAGTCGCCAAGCTTGGGTGTGTTAAGAGCCCTCAGTTCCTTTTCACGCTTCGCCAACTGAGCGTAGTAGAGGCCGGCAGAGGGCAGCTTGTCTTTATACATGGAGTTCTGGAGGTACTCCAGAGCCTTTTTGGCGGCCTCGGCGTTGTCGTGATCGGAGTGGTACATGTCAATGCGCTTGAATGTCGACTCGTCAGGGAAGAGCAGGCGATCGTTGAAGGCGTAGCGCGTGTCGATGTGGTGTCCGAGGACGATGTGGGCCAGTTCCATGGCGACCACTGAGGCAATCGACTCCTCATTTGGAAGCGTGTCGAGGAGGCCCTTGCTGATGAGGATTGTGTTGCCGACCGTGGTGGCCTCTATCGTCGTCGAGAGAAGTATGCGGGTGTGGACCTGGTCGGTAAAGGCCAGATTGTTTGGCACCTGGAGGTTGATCACGATCTGATCGAGCACGGTGTTCTCATAGCCACCCTGAGCCAACGGCGCAACCAGTCCGGCTTCAACGAGTCGATCGATCACATTGTTTTCAGCTTGCGTAACCCAGGCACGCGTGGCTTGCAGGGGACCCACATCCTGTGAGTCGTCGCTCTTGTCGACCGCATCGTCAACTTTGACGCTCACGTTTTCGCTGTCCCGCGAAGGCAGCTTGAGCGAGTATCCCCAGAAGTGCGTTTGAGCCCTCAACCCGCCAAGTTTCTCTTGGTCGCCGCGATGGGTCTCTTCAACATAAACTGCGACCGGCAGCCAGATGCCCGGCTGCACGTTCATCCGCCAACTGTCGAAATGATAGTAAAACCGCGAGTCCTCGTCGGAGTCGGCCCCGGTGTAGGTCCCGTTGAAGCGGACAATGTTGCCGTCCTCGTCCTCGATCCAGATGCGGCCGAAGAAGCGGCCCGTGTCGGCGGTCTTGGGGTGCACGTCATAAACCCAGGTGCGCACGGAACCAAGAAACTCTCGCCGCACATAGCTGAAAACATAGTGCTGATTATCGAAGCTCTTGGGATCCAGGAACATCATCTCGGTGAATCCCAACGGATTGTTGGTGAAGCGCCCCAACCCCAATGTTTTTGTCAAGTCGGTGATCGCCGAAAGCGACCCCTTGAAGAAGCCGTGCCTCACAGATTCCCTGGGCGTGAAGGTCTTGTCGAAGAAGCCCTTGCCGAAATCGACGCGGCTGAGCATATACTCGTCCGAGACCGGGACCTGGTAGAGCTTGATGTCCGGTCTTGTGTTTTGTATGTAGGTCTCAACCAGCGGCGTGCGCAGCTGAATATTCTTGATCAGCACCTTTTCGCGGCCGATCGCTCTCTCCACCAGAGCTGCCTGCTCCTGCGTGAGCTGGTGCGCCTGGCCGTATGTGGATTCCCTCCTCTTCTTTGCATACGCTGACGCGACAGTCAGGGATACGAGCAGGAAGGTGAGGAAGATCTTCCGAAAGGTCATGACAAGCTCCTAAGCTGAGTTCTTTCAAGTGTACTTCCGGCCGCTGGCACCATTCCGGTATCGCGCGATGGAGCGCGGCCATTGTTCTTGCTTTCTCTTAAATGTTACGCCAACTGGAAAGTGATTGTGATGTTGGTTGTCATGTCCACAGCCTGACCGTTGCGTGTGGCGGGACGAAAACGAATCTGCTGCGCCACCCGCCGCGCCTCTTCATCGAGGCCATGGCCGAGGCCGTGCACGACGCCCTGCACGACGACCTGTCCGTTGGCAGTGAATGTGACTCTCAGGATCACATCACCCTGCACTCTGAGTTGCTTGGCTTCACTAGTGTATTCGGGTTGCGGCTTGGAGATAACCTCAAGGTTGGTCGCGGCGACTCTGACTTCCTGCCGGGGTACCGCAACGACTGCTGTCGGAGCGGTGGAAATTCCAGCCGAGGCCACCTTACCCGTCGCGGCCGACAGACCAGCTGTTGGAGCGCTGGAAACCGAGGCAGAGGCTACGCGGCCTCCGGGCCTGCCATTGTTGTTGCCATATTTGACTCCATCGCCGATTCCGGTCGAACCGACAACTCCGTGCGGAGCGATGGCGGGTCCTCGCATATTACCGTACTCGTTGCCGATGGCGGCAATGGTTGCCGGCCCTTTGGCGTTGGGATTGGGAATCACGCCGAAGGTCTGACCCAGATGCACCGGGGCAGTCGAGGGCTTGACCTTATTGTCTTGGGCGGGCATGGCGGCCGGCGCCAATGCCGCCTTAGGCTGAGGCGCTAGGATCACGGAGGGCTTGGCCTCCTTGATAGTGGGAACCGCCACTTTGACTTCCAACTGCTGCAAGGGCTTTTCCGGTTTGGGCTCCGGCTTGGGCAGCCTGATCTTCGGGGCCTCGAGCTTCACGTCGAGAGGCTTTGGCCGCTCCTCGATCTTTGGTGGAGGCGGGGGCAGCTTCGGCTTCGGCGGAGGCGGCTGCTTGGACGGAAGAATCAACAGGGTCTCTTCATACCGGTGCTCTTCAATCACGTTCTTAGCCGTAGCGCCGATGTAGAGCATGATTGCCAGAATTATTCCGTTGATCACAGCACTGGTGACAAACGACGCGGTACTGCGCTCAGGTTCGGGGAGCAATCCGAAGGTGGCCTGCTTTGGATCTCGCTTCACCGGCATAGTTTTGTTCCTCGTTCGCGGCCATAACGGCGACGCGCTCTTGTGTCGTTGATGTGCGATTCGGCGACAGCCGAGAGTCGCGGCGCATCCAAGCTGGGAAAAAACCGGGCTTCCTTGGTTGGTTTTTCAAAAAACATATCGGCTACAGGGCAGCAACCTGTCACTGGGCGCCTTCGCAGGCCGCCTGCAATCTGCAGTTGAGCTGGCGTTGGCCGCCAGATTTCCGGATAGCGACCGCAGGTCGAGCGAGATGTCGCCGGAAGAGCTGGCGCATAGGTTCGGCAAGAAGTCCCGATCCTGACAATAGGAGTAGTCTCAATAATTCGTATTGGCGGTAATGCGATATCTCCGGTGCAACCACTGGGGGAGCCAAGCTCCATCCAAAATGGATCGCCGGTCACCTGGACCTCGAACATTCGAGCACCCCAATTTAGGTCCAAGGCATCGTACAAAACTACAATCCCCCCGCCTTTCACAGGGATACCCGCCTTCCGGCCTGCGCAATGTGGTACCAGCTACCACCCGTGCTCTACGCAGCCGCAATCGGCACCAGGTACCGGACATGCCTTGCCTTGCCGTCTTGTCGACGGTCTGATGGGGCGCAAACCAGCCCCACACGCCCTCTGTAATAGACTTTAGGGTACACCAAATTGCTCAAAAGGGTACAGGGGGATTCGTGAAGATACTGGTTACCGGCGGTGCGGGGTACATAGGTGGTACAGTCGCCGACCTGCTGGTTAAAAAGGGACATCGGGCGGTTGTTTTTGACAATCTGAGCCATGGCCGGCGCGACCTGTTGCCTAGGGGCGTGAAGTTCATTAAAGGGGAGTTGGAGGACCGTCGACGGATTGAAAAGATCTTCATCGCGGCCAACGACGAGGGAAGCCCCTTCGACGCTGTGCTGCACTTTGCCGCGCTGATCGAAGCCGGCGAGTCGATGGTGCATCCCGAGCTGTTCTTCCGCAACAATACAGCTTCGGCACTGGCCCTGTTTGAGGCAATGCTCGCCCACGGGCCTCGGCGGCTGGTCTTCTCTTCGACGGCCGCGGTTTACGGGGAGCCGGAGTCGATTCCAATCAAGGAAGATGCTCGGCTGCAGCCGACGAATGCCTATGGCGAGTCCAAGCTGCTGGTGGAGCGGATGCTCGGATGGTTTCACAGCATTCACGGGCTGCGTTCTGCCTCGCTGCGCTACTTCAATGTTGCTGGGGCTGGAGAAGGACCGGGCGGCATCACGCGGGGAGAGGCTCACGAGCCGGAGTCGCATCTGATACCGCTGGTGCTGGATGTGGCGTTGGGACGCAGGGAGTCGATCAAGATCTTTGGCGAAGACTATCCCACGCCAGACGGAACCTGCATCCGCGATTACATTCACGTCTCGGACCTGGCTGAGGCGCATTTACTGGCGCTTTACGCACTGGAAATGCCGGAAGGCGCGGAAAACCGCCTGGTCTTCAATTTGGGTAACGGGAAGGGGTTCAGTGTCCGAGAGGTCATCGAATCGGCGCGGCGGGTGACCGGACATCCAATTCCGGTTGAGGTTCAACCCCGCAGGGCCGGTGATCCCGCGGTGCTTGTGGCGAGCTCGGAGAAGGCGATGCTTGAATTGGGCTGGAGACCGAAATACTCGGAGCTGGACGAGATCGTGGGGACGGCCTGGGCCTGGCATCAGAAGCGATACCAAGTCTAACCAGTCGTGGGAGAACAGTTGGCCGGCGTTTCTCTCGTTTGCTTCGGCAAGTTTTCGAGACACAAGGTACTGCCCGGTCTCTCGCAGCCAACTTGCCGATCGTGTGTTGATCCCGATAAAGTGACAATCACGCGGCGTTTTTGCTAGAGCGCATGTTCTAGCTCGCCGTGACGTGTTCTAATCTCTCATTCCCCGAGGGACGTAAGTATGGCCTCTCTACCCGATTCCATCGTTTCAAGCACTGTTGCCCCAGCCAGCCAGGACATCGACTCGACGCTGCGCGAGAACCGCGTCTTTCCGCCGCCGGAGGAGTTCGCCGCCAAGGCGCATATCAAGAGTCTCGCCGAATACGAGACGCTCTACAGGCAGTCGATCGAGAAGCCCGAGGAGTTCTGGGCAGGGATCGCGCACGAGCTGCACTGGTTCAAGCCATGGGAGAAAGTGCTGGAATGGAATCTTCCATCAGCTCAATGGTTTGTCGGCGGAAAGCTCAACCTTTGCTATAACTGCGTCGACCGGCACGCATTGGGAGCGAGGCGCGCCAAGACTGCGTTGATCTGGGAGGGTGAGCCGGGCGAGATCCGACAACTGACTTACGCCGAGCTGCATGTCGAGGTGCAGATATTCGCCAATGCGTTGAAGTCTCTGGGCATCACGAAGGGCGACCGGGTGGCGGTCTATATGGGCATGACGCCGGAGCTGGCGATTGCCCTGCTGGCGTGCGCGCGGATCGGCGCGATTCATTCGGTGATCTTTGGAGGATTTGCCGCCAACGCGATCGCCGACCGGGTGAACGATTCGTCGTGCGTTGCGATTCTGACACAGGACACGAGCTACCGCAGAGGGAACGAGATCCAGCTCAAGCGCACCGTAGATGAGGCGATGAATGCCTGCCCCACTGTCAAGCATGTGGTCGTCTTCCGCCGCACCGGCACGCCGGTGACGATGGTCGAGGGGCGCGACCACTGGTGGCATGATCTGGTAGCCGCGGCCTCGCCCGAATGCCCGGCCGAGGAGCAAGACTCCGAAGATCCGCTGTACATTCTCTACACCTCGGGAACGACAGGAAAGCCGAAGGGGCTGGTGCACACAACCGGCGGCTACTCGGTGCAGACCTACATCACCACGAAGTACGTCTTCGACCTGCGCGATGAGGACATCTATTGGTGCACGGCCGATATCGGCTGGGTGACCGGGCACTCGTATGTGGTTTACGGGCCGCTGCAGAATGGAGCCACCGTGCTGATGTACGAGGGTGCGCCCAATTGGCCGGATTTTTCGCGATTCTGGAAGATCGTTGACGATCATAAGGTCACGGTTTTTTACACCGCACCGACGGCGATCCGCGCCTTCATCAAGTGGGGCGATCAGCATGTCGAGAAGCATTCGCTGGCTTCGCTGCGGCTGCTGGGAACGGTGGGAGAGCCGATCAATCCAGAGGCGTGGATGTGGTACCGGGAGAAGATTGGGCACAATCGCTGTCCGATCGTCGATACCTGGTGGCAGACCGAGACAGGCGCGATCATGATTGCACCGATTCCTGGCGCGGTGCCTGCAAAGCCGGGATCGGCAACACGGCCCTTCTTTGGCATTCAGCCGGAGGTGGTGAACAAGCAGGGCGAGCCGGTGCCCGCTGGTAGCGGTGGCCTGTTGGTGATTCGCAAACCGTGGCCCTCGATGGCACGCACGGTCTACGGCGATCCAGAGCGGTACAAAAAGACGTACTGGAGCGATGTGGAGGGCTGCTACTTTACCGGAGACGGTGCGCGGCGGGATGCCGACGGGTATTTTTGGTTGATGGGCCGCGTAGACGACGTGATCAACGTCAGCGGCCACCGGTTGGGAACGATGGAAGTCGAGTCGGCGCTGGTGGCGCACCCAAAAGTGGCCGAAGCAGCGGTGGTAGGCCGTCCTGATGAGCTGAAAGGACAGGCGATTTCGGCATTCGTTTCCCTCGAAAGCGGCAACCAGCCGAGCAACGAACTGAAGGATGAACTGCGGAAGTGGGTCTCAAAAGAGATCGGTTCCCTTGCCCGGCCCGACGATATTCGCTTTACAGAGGCGTTGCCCAAGACTCGCTCGGGCAAGATCATGCGCCGGCTGCTACGCGAGCTCGCTACGCATGGCGAGATCAAAGGCGATGTCACGACGCTCGAAGACTTCACCGTTATTGCGAAGTTGCGCGAGGCGGAAGAGGGCTAGATCTAATTGCCGAGAGATTGCTTGATCCTGGCTTCGATCTCGTCCTTTGAGGTGAGGCCGAGTTGCGCGGAGACCACGGTTCCGTTGCGGTTCACAAAAAAACTTGTCGGCAGATCGTCCAGTCCGCCGTAAGGCTTGCTGATCGAGTCGCCCCCGATCAGCACGGGATAGGACATCTTCATCTGCTGGACGAAGCGCGCAATATCTTTCTTTTCGCCGCTCAGCTTTGCGGCATCGTCGAGGTCGAGATCGTCCATCGAGATGGCGAGAATCTCAAAACCCTGCGCGGCGTATTGATCGCGGAGCTCGACCAGCCAGGGAGTCTCGATCTTACAGGGCGTACACCAGGTAGCCCAGAAGTTGATGAGGAGAGCCTTGCCTTTGTAGTCGGCCAGTGAAAGCTTTTTGCCGCTGATGTCTTCCAGCGTAAATGCGGGAGCTGGCTTGCCCTGGAGAGGCGAGGCGTACTGCATCGCATCGCCGGATTCGGCGGGGACTAGCTTGCTCTGTGCGGCCGAGGCCATCAGACGCTCGGAGGCTTGCTTGCGGTATTCGAAGTTGGCCCATCCGGCCCAGGCAAAGCTGGCCAGGATCAAGAGGACGGCGGAGATGACCAGCGTGTTGCGCTTCACGGGGAAGGACCTCTCACGACTATTGTACGAGCCAAGCGCTCAAAGCAATTTGACGCACCGCAGGATAAACAAGGGACCAATCCCGCGCCTTTCTTCTGGCGCGGACCAGCCGAAGGCAATTGGCCCCACCGCAGGTGGAAACTGATACCATCAGAAACCGATGAGCGAAGAAGGAAAGCAGCGGAATTCTGAAGATCAAGCGGGCTCCGGCCCAACACCTGCGGCCCTGGTTCGCACTGAGGCTGCGGCTCTTGAGGCGCTTGCTACGAGGCTGGAAGGATCGATGGCGGCGGCCTTTGACAAAGCCGTCGAGCTGATCTTGCACTGCGGAGCGGAGCGTGGCCGAGTAGTCGTCACCGGCATGGGCAAGAGCGGAATCATCGCGCAGAAGATTGCCGCGACGCTCAGCTCGACCGGTTCGCCGGCCTTGTTTTTGCATCCAGCCGAGGCGGTGCATGGCGACCTGGGCGTGCTGATGGCGGGCGATGTGGTGGTCGCGTTGTCGGCGAGTGGTGAGACGGAGGAAATCTTGCGCCTCCTGGCCACGCTGAAGCGCAAGGGCGGTGCGCTGGTAAGCTTTACGTGCAAGCTGGATTCGACGCTGGCCGGAGCCAGCGACGTGGCTCTCAACTGCTGCGTGGAGCGAGAGGCCTGCGGGTTGAATCTTGCGCCGACGGCCTCGACGACCGCGATGCTGGCGCTGGGTGATGCGCTGGCTGTCGCGGTGAGTCTGCGCAAGGGCTTCAAGGCCGAGGATTTCGCGGAGTTGCATCCCGGCGGCAAGCTGGGCAAGAGACTGGCCAAGGTGCGCGACCTGATGCACGCAGGCGACGCCGTACCGGTAGTGGCTACCTCGACGCCCATGAGCGACGTGATCTATGAGATGTCGTCGAAGAAGCTGGGCATCACGACGGTGCAGGAGCAGGGTCTGTTGCGTGGCGTGATCAGCGACGGCGATCTGCGAAGGTTGCTCGAGCGCGAAGGCGGCGCTGCACTCTGCCGCACAGCGGGCGAAGCGATGAATGCCCATCCCCGGACAATTGCCGCTGATGAATTGGCCGCGACCGCACTGGCAATTTTGGAGGAACGAAAGATCACCTCGCTGGTGGTGGTAGACGCCGAGGGGACAGTCGAAGGCGTGCTGCACCTGCATGACCTCTGGGGCGTGGAGCTGATCTAGACGCAGGGAATAGGGTATTCGGGAACAGGGAACAGAAAGCCCGTTTGAAGCCCAGGCAACCTGATGCTTTGAAGACGTGGGCGTGAAAGGGTGGAAAAATGCCAGACGGCGCGGGAAACTCGCGCGCAAGAAAACTGCAAATCGTAAAAATTATGGTGGCAGTTACCTCTCTTGCCGCATGCATCAAGTATCTTGGCAAACAAGATCCCTGCTACATCGTATTGGCGGTGATTCTCTGCCTGCTATTCGCGTGGGTGTCTGGCGTGAAAGAGAGATCTGAGTTAAGAGTGGAGTGAGTATCGCCTAGGATTTGGACTCAGTTTTCTGTTCCCTTTTCCCTGTTCCCTATTCCCTTCTTTATCGAGTGTTCATGGATAAGGCGGTTCTCATCACCGGCGCATCGAGCGGCTTTGGACTGCTCGCTGCTGTTACTCTGGCGCGGCGCGGATGGCGCGTGTTGGCTACTATGCGCGATCTTGAGCGGCGCGGAAAACTGGAAGACGCGGCGCGAGCGGCTGGCGTGCTTGATTGCATCGAATTCCTGGCGCTTGATGTGACCGACAACGCGCGGATTGCGGCTCTGGCCACCGAGATTGGATCGCGAGAAACTCCGCTCGATGCAATCGTCAACAATGCCGGTTTTGCCATGGCTGGCTTCTGCGAAGACGTCTCTGACTCAGAGTTACGGCAGCAATTCGACACGAATTTCTTTGGAGCAGCAGCGGTAACGCGGGCTTTTCTACCGCAACTCAGGCGGCGGGGCTCGGGGCACATCGTGATGATTTCGTCGATTTCGGGGCGGATGGGCTTTCCGGGTGTCGGCACCTATTCGGCTTCGAAGTTTGCGATGGAAGGCTGGGCCGAGACGTTGCGGCTGGAGATTAAACCGCTGGGAGTTCAGATTGTCCTGGTGGAACCGGGGTCGTTTGAAACCGACATCTGGACTCGCAACGCAATTCTCGCTGCCGGTGCGAAGGATGCGAACTCGCCAAATGCCGCACGCACGGCGCGGTTGCTGAAGAGCCGTGAAGCGCGCAAGCTCAAGGCCAATCCGCAGAGGGTTGCCGACGGAATTGCGGCGATTCTCGACAGTCCGCATCCCCGTTTGAGGTACGTCTTTGGCAGGGATGCGAAGTTGGGCCTGCTGCTCAAGTGCGTGCTGCCCTCAAAGCTGCTGGAAAGGCTCCTCATTGGGGTCAGCGGGATTGGTGAGTAGGGCGACTTCGGAGAGGTTTACAGGTAAACTAGAGGCATGGCGGAGATTCAGCGCAGAAAAACAACAACAGTCAAAATCGGGCAGGTTCGCGTGGGCTGGGAGGTTCCGGTCGTCGTTCAGTCGATGACCAATACCGACACGGCGGACGTCGCGGGAACGATCGAACAGATTGCGGCACTGGTGCTGGCCGGCTCTGAGATCGTGCGCGTCACGGTCAACAACGAAGAGGCCGCAGCCGCCGTTCCAGCGATCGTGGAAGACCTCGACAAGCGCGGCCTGCGCGTGCCCATTGTCGGGGACTTCCACTATAACGGCCACCTGCTCTTGAAGAAGTTCCCCGCCACGGCGCGGGCGCTGGCCAAGTACCGCATCAATCCCGGCAACGCATCGATCGGCAAAAAAGATAACGACAATTTTCAGGTGATGATCGAGTGCGCGGTCGAGAACCAGAAGCCTGTTCGCATCGGCGTCAATTGGGGCTCGCTCGATCAGCAGTTACTGACGCGTCTGATGGACGAGAACAGCCGTCTCGCGCAACCCGCGCCCGCGCGCGAGGTGATGATGGAGGCGATGGTGCGCAGCGCGCTCGACTCGGCCGCCGCCGCCGAGCGCTACGGGCTTGGGCATGACCAGATTATTTTGTCGGCCAAGGTCAGCGGAGTGCGCGATCTGATCGATGTCTACACCAACCTCGCCACTCGCTGCGATTATCCGCTGCACCTTGGTCTGACCGAGGCGGGCATGGGATCGAAGGGGCTGATCGCCTCGACGGCCGGGCTTGCGCCGCTGCTGCTGGCCGGGATCGGCGATACGATTCGCGTGAGCCTGACGCCCAAGCCCGGCGGAGACCGGACTGAGGAAGTGCTGGCTGCACAACAGGTCTTGCAGTCGCTGTCGATTCGCAGCTTTTCACCACAGGTGACGAGCTGCCCTGGATGTGGGCGCACGACCAGCACGTATTTTCAAGAATTGGCAGAGCAGATTCAGAGCTATCTGCGCGTCTCGATGCCGGAGTGGCGCAAGAAATATCCGGGCGTCGAGGAGCTGAAGCTGGCCGTGATGGGCTGCATCGTCAACGGCCCCGGCGAATCGAAGCACGCGAATCTAGGCATCAGTCTGCCAGGCACATTTGAGGAGCCCAAAGCGCCGGTCTATGTCGATGGGAAGCTTTATACGACGCTGCGCGGAGATACGATTGTGGCGGAGTTCAAACAGATCCTGGATAAGTATGTAGAGAGCCACTACGGGCAGGGGGCTAAGAGTTCGGAGTTGGTGGGGGCGCGGTAAGCCGAAAGGGATAAGGGGCAAAGATCAAGCCGCCCTCCTCACTCAACAGACTCCAAGATCTTTCTGGCCTCTTGCATCTGCTCTTGAATTGCGCCAGGGTCAGTCTGCCCTGCGGCGAAGATCACATTCCAATTGGTTCCTGTAGCCTCGCAGACGAAACAACCGCCGTGGATATCCCCGTCATTTCTGTCGAAGCAATAAAAGGTGATGCACTTCGCGTGTAGGTTCTCCGGACTGGGATAGTCTTGGCTTGATCTGATGGCCACCGAATCCGCTTGCCAACGCGATGCGCCCGCGTCATCAATCACCCCAGGCCCGTCGGCACCCAACATGATTGTCAAAGACTCGGTGCCATTCAACAAGGGAAGGGCTGGGTGCCAGAATTCGGCACGAGAAAGCTTCAATACCGCATCGCTCCCGGAAGGATCTTGTCTCCACATCAGCGGCAAGGTCATCTTGCGCCCCTGAAACTCTACTTTGTTCCCATGGGTCCTGTGCCACCATATTGATTGCACCGCATCGCTCACAAAGAGCTGCCAAATAACAAACAGCGCCACGAAAATCCCAGCCGCCGCAAAGAACGGCGCAGGATGAACGAAAAATCGCTTCTCAACGGACATCGAACCCGCTCCCTAAAGCTCTCGGCTACTCTACCTTACCGCTCGTCAACCTCATTTCGATTGAACCCATCCCTGGGCGGCATTACTCGGCTGAAGGTTAGAATCCTTTCGATGGCCCCGGTTTGACTGCAAACGCAGCTCAACACGAATTCATGTTCTCCTACTTGCGTGAACTGGGCCTCGTCGCCTGGCTTCAGGTTTCGTTCCCTCTCGATCGCAGCTGGAATAGTCATCCAGAGACCCTTTCCGCGTTTCCTGAGCTTCGCGGTCTTCGTCAGCATGGATGCCTCTCATTGTAAATCGGCATTGGCGAGGATTGCGTGAGGTTTCGCTTCCAATTCCGCCTGATCCGCGCTACGATTACGGCAATCTTCTTTGGAGGCTAATTGTGTTTCTGTGCCGAGTCGTCTGGGTTGTGCTTTTTGTTGCGATCTCGACTGGGATGGCGCTTGCCGCCAAGCCCAAGCGCTGCGTGACCGCCGATGAAGCCACCAAACTCGTCACTAAGGATGTCTGCGTCTCGGCTCACGTTTATGAGGTAGTCGAGTTGCCGGATGGAACGCGGTTTCTGGACGTGTGCTCGCCGGAGACGCCGGATGAGAAGTGCCAATTCACCATCATTAGCCTTTGGGAGGATCGCGAAGAGGTCGGCGAGCTGAACAAATACCGCGACCTGAATGTGCAGGTGAGAGGAATTGTGCAGCCGATGCACGGGCGGGCGGGGCTGGTAGTGAGCCATGTGCGGCAGTTCTATGGCGGGCCGCCGAAGTTCAAGCCGAACCCGAAGCTGGCGCGGGGATTCAATGCCGAGCAGAGCCGGCCGCCGGTGAATGATCCGAATTTGCGCTCGCAGGGCGGCGGACGGTCATTTATGAATAGCCGCGATACCGAGCCGATGCCCAAAAAGTGATTAGCCGGCCTCATCGAGCAACGGTGCAAATCGAGCGCCTGAGAGAAGAATCACGCAGGAGACAATCAAGGCGATAAGGGTGGCACCGAGCCCGAGGCGGAGATTGTGGGCGCGGTCTGACAGGTAGCCGATGATCTGCGGCGAAAAGGTGTCTCCGAAGCAGTGAATGATGAAGAGATTGCAGGCTATGGCTGTGGCCCGAATAGGCCCGTTGACCGAGTTCACGATGGCTGCGTTGAGGGGCCCGGTGTTGAGAAAGAGGAAAAACTCGGCAGCAAAGAGCGAGGGAACGGCCCAGCCGGCGGGGCCAAAGAAGACCAGAATGCCACAAGGCAGGGTCAGGGCGACGCTCCAAAAGGAGAGCAGGTAAAGCGCGCGATGATTGCTGCGCAGCCAGCGCTGAGCGATCCAGCCGCCGATGAGGGTCCCGGCAATGCCATCGATAGCGGTTATGGCGCCGACGAGAAAGCTCGCGCTGGCGATTGAGTAGCCGGCCGAGCGGCGGAGAAATTCGGGAACCCATGCGGAGATGCCGCCCATGGCAAAGGTGAGTGCGGCCAGACCAAACGTCGCGGTAAGATAAGCCGGGTTGGTAAAGAGTCCGAAGAATGTGCTGCGATTGAGTGTGGGCCGAACATGGTCGCTCGAACCTCGTTCGGGCTCGCGGCCCCAGAAGCCATAGAGTGCCGCGATGACCAAACCAGGAATGGCGCAGATGAAGAATGGCGCGCGCCAGCCCCAGGGCGGGCCCATCTGGCCTCCGGCGAGATAGCCGAGAGCCGCGCCGACGGGAATGGCTAGATAGAAGACGGAGAGGATGCGATTGCGGTCGCGTTCGGGATAGAAATCGGCGAGCACTGCGGGGGCGAAGATGCCGAAGGTGGCCTCGCCGACGCCGACCAACGCGTGGCGAATGTAAAGGGTTGTGTAGTCGTGGACCCAGGCCGTGGCGAGAGTGGCGATGCTCCAGAGGACGGCTCCGGCGATGATCAGCGGCTTGCGCGAGATGCGGTCGCCGAGCCAGCCGGTGAGAGGCGCAGCGAACATGTAGGTGAGGAAGAGCGCGGTGGTCAGCGCGCCCATCTGCTGGTCGGTTGAGTGGAATTCGCGCTGGATCAGGGAGACTTCGCCGGGAAGGATGTAGCGGTCGATGTAGTTGAGCAGGTTGAGGGCGATTAGGAGGATAAGCGTGCCCTGGGCCGGGCTGAGGCGTGGGCGGGCGAATTGAACGGCAGTGGCCATCTACTCTTTGGGCCGGGGCCAGCGGGCTTCCACTGTGGTGCCGATGCCGCCGCGCGGACGGAAGACGCCCTTCACTTCGGCCCAGACCGGGTCGCAGGCCTTGACCACGTCTTCAAGGACTTGATTGACGACGTTTTCCTGAAAGATTCCGAGATTGCGATAGCTGAAGAGATATTCCTTCAGCGATTTGAGCTCGAGGCATCGCTGATGAGGCATATAGCGGATAGTTAAAGTACCGAAGTCGGGCAGGCCTGTCTTGGGGCATACCGAGGTCAGCTCCGGATCGTCAATCAGGATTTCGTAACCGGGAAACTGATTTGGCCAGGTCTCGATGGCGGGAAAGGGAAAGTCGAGGCCGGCTTTTGCGTGGGCATCGGTGTAGTTTGGGGTATAGCGCGGAGCGAGGGTTGGTTCTGCTGGCATGGATCGATTGTACGAGGAACGGGGGTGGCTGGCCAGATTCAAGCGGGTTTAGTTTCTGCTTCTTCGGGGCATGTATCTGAGTCTTATATACTGACTCTGGTTGCCTTAATGACACAAGAAAGAAAGCAATTGGACCGGCGCTGGCTATGGCTGGGCGCATTTCTCCTCACGATTGCGGTGTTTTTCTCGGTGCGGTCGATGACCCGGGATCGCCTGCCGGTACGCGTGGCGGCAGCGGCTCATGTGCCCCTGATCAGCACGATCAGCACGAATGGCCGGGTTGAGCCGGAGTTGAACTACGAGGTCCACAGCCCGATTGCGACGACCGTGAAGGCCGCATATGTGCAGCCCGGCGACGAGGTCAAAGCCGGCAAGGTGCTGCTGGTGCTTGACGATGTGCAGGCTCGGGCGCACGAGGCTACGGCAGAGAGTGGCGTGAAGTCCGCACAGGCGGCGCTGGAGGCAGCAACCCATAACGGAAGCCAGCAGGAGCGGCAGATGGCGGCCGCCGACGAGACGCGCGCGCGCCTGGAACGCGATGAGGCAAAGGGCAGCCTGGATGCACTCATGAAGCTCAACTCGACCGGAGCAGCTTCCAACTACGAAGTGGTCGCGGCACGGCAGAGGCTGGAGACGGCAGAGGCCAATTTGAATGCTCTGGAGCAGACCGCAAAGGGCCGCTATTCGGCGGCAGAAGTGGAACGGGCGCGCGCGGGGCTTTCCGACGCAGAGGCCAATCTGAAGGCGGCGCGGCAGGTGGTGGAGCAGACCGTGGTTCGAGCGCCGGCGGCCGGAACGGTTTACAGTCTCGACGCGGGACAGACCGAGTTTGTCGAAGCGGGCAAGATGCTGCTTCAACTGGCTGACCTGCACCAGGAGCGCATTCGCGCCTACTTTGATGAACCGGAGATCGGGCGGCTGGCGGTGGGTCAGAAGATTCAGATCAAGTGGGATGCCAAGCCCGGACGCATCTGGAACGGCCACATCGAGCGGACACCAGTGACGGTGATCAACCTGGGCACACGCAGCGTGGGCGAGGTGCTGGTGAAGATCGACGATGCGGATGGCGGGTTGCTGCCAGACACCAATGTGACAGTGACGGTGACGATCTCGAGCGACCCGGATGTATTGAGCATCCCGCGCGAGGCGTTGCGCTCGGAGAATGGGAAGACCTACGTCTACAAGGTCGTAAAGGACCAATTGCAGAGAACACCTGTCACCATCGGAACGCCCAATCTGACCCAGGCTCCCGTTCTCTCGGGACTTCAAGAGGGGGACTTGGTCGCGACCGGAACTTCCACCGGGCAGACCATGGTGGAGGGCGTTCCGATCAAGGTTGTGCGGTGAGGGCACGAGCGAGGCTTGCGCTCGCGTGGCTGACGCTCGTGTCGGTCGCGGCTACGCTCGCGTGTGCGGAGAGCAGCGAGAGTGGACAGCTCGCGCAGGCCAATGCGGCTTTGCAGGCAGGAGAGGCGGACAAGGCGCTGACACTGCTGAATGCGCTGATTAACTCTGGCGGCAAGACCGGCGCCTATAACCTCCGATGCCGTGTGGAGTTGACGCTGGAACAATGGGACCGTGCGATAAACGACTGCGAGCAAGCGACAAAGCTGGACGGACAAAACTCCGACGATCACATGTGGCTGGCTCGCGCGCTGGGCGAAAAGGCAAGCCGGGCGTCGTTTCTGAGCGCGTATTCGCTGGGTAAACGCGTCCGCATCGAATTTGAAGAAGCCACACGGCTGAACCCGGATAACGCTGCGGCGCTGGCCGACCTGGGACAGTTCTATCGCGAAGCGCCGAGCGTGTTGGGCGGCGGCGTGAACCTGGCGGAGGGCATGGCCGCGCGGCTGGATAAGCTCGACCCGGTGCGAGCCCACGAGCTACGGGGTGGAATCGCCGAACAGCGCAAGGACTACGACGCGGCCGAACGGGAGTTCAAGCAGGCGATCGCAAAGTCGCCCCACCCGGCATTTCAGTGGATGACTCTGGCTGGCTTCTATCGCCACCGGGAGCGTTGGAACGAGATGGAGTCTGCGGTGCGCAGCGGCCAAAGCGCGGCGGAGCGGGACAAGAGAGCAAGCGCGGCACTCTGCGATGGAGCGAATGTGCTGCGCAGCACGAACCGCGACACTGCGCGTGCGGCAAAGATGCTCGAAGAGTATCTGGCCAGCCCGGACAAGACTGAGGAGGCGCCGGCGTTTGCGGCGCATACATGGCTGGCCCGGTTGGAGGAGAAGCTTGGAGACGCGGCTGCCGCCAGCCGTGAACGGGCGGCGGCGCTCGCTTTGGCGCACGATTACAAGCCGGCCCTCGACTTGAAACATTGACTTTGAAGCATTGACTTGAAACATTAGGGGTTTCGAGATCGTGAGAAACGGCGACAACCCGTTGAAGCACTGGACCGCAATGCTGGTGGGAGCAACTCTCGCGGCTGGGTCGGCGCTTGCTTCGGCACAGGTTTCGCTCGCCACAGTAGTAGACCTGGCGCAGCGCAACAGCAGCGAGGTCAAGCTAGCCGAGGCAGACGTGCAGAAGGCACAGGCGGCCCTCGCTCAAACACAGGATGCCTATATACCGAATTTCGTGATCGGCTCCAACGTCGGCTATTCTCACGGCTTTCCCACCGGCCAGCCGTCTGTCGGAAGCGCAACCATGCAATCGCTGGTCTTCAGCTATTCGCAGCGCCAGTATCTCAAATCCGCGCGCGCCGGAATTGATGCCGCCAACCTCCGGCTCAAGGATACACGCGAAGAGGTTGCACTGAATGTTTCTAACACCTACATAGAACTCGACACGGTCAACCATGAAATCGAGGCTGCACAACAGCAGGAGTCCTTTGCTGCCAATCTTGTGAGGATCGAGCAACAGCGTGTAGATGCAGGTGTTGACTCCGCAGTCGATCTGCTGCAATGCCGTCTCACTGCCGCAGAGCTTCGGTTGAGACGGCTTCACCTTGAAACCCGTGCCAGCACGCTTGCCAAGAGGATTGCTGCTCTCACAGCTATGCCGGTGGGCTCGATCCTTCCAGACCGCTCGAGCATCCCTGAGATTCCGGCTGTCGCTGCAAGTGAAACGCCCCGCAGACTCCCTGGAATCGACGCTGCGGGCTCCCTTGCGCGCTCCAAACAACTCCAGGCTAAAGGAGACGATCTCATGTGGCGTCGTCCACAGATCGGGTTTGGGGCAGTCTACAACTACGATTCCGACGAACTGAACAGCTACTCGACGTATTACAAGAACTTTACTCCGAACAACATCAGTTTCGGTCTCCAGATCACGTTTCCGTTTTTTGACTTTGCGATTCGGGCAAAAGCCAAAGAGACTGCGGCGGAAGCGCTGCGAGCGACGGTTGAAGCTGAAGAGGCTCAGCGCCAGAACGAGGTCCAGATCGCAGAGCTTATCGGCAACCTGCGCGAGCTGGATGCTTTGGCTGAGATTGCGAGTCTAAAACAGCAGATCGCCGATGGGCAGCTCAAGGCGGTCTTGACGCAATTGGAGTTAGGCAATGGAGCAAGTAGCGGAGCTGGCGCCCAGTCGCAATTGACCCCCAAGGATGAGCAGCTTGCGCACATTGATGAAAGGCAGAAATTCATCGACGCGCTGGATGCCGGATTGGATCTGGCCAAGGCGCGGCTCGGCTTACTGCGGGCGCTCGGCCACATGCAAGACTGGCTCGATGAATTGCACAGAAAGTAAGCCGCAACAGCAAGACGCCAGCAGAAAGACTAACGAATCAGATAAAAATGCCGGATGTTAGAATAGAGGGGATGCCTATGCCTCTGAAAACGCTGTTTCTGAATCCACCCTCCTTTGAGGGTTTTGATGGCGGCGCGGGTTCGCGCTGGCCGGCCACGCGCGAGATTGAATCCTACTGGTACCCGGTCTGGCTGACGTATCCAGCGGGATTGCTGGAGGGATCGCGGCTGCTCGATGCGCCTCCGCACCACGTCTCGGCTGAAGAGACGCTCAAGATTTGCAAGGAGTACGAGTTCCTGGTGCTCTTCACCTCCACGGTAGGCTGGGAGGGTGATCAGCGGCTGGCCGAGGCGATTAAGCAAGCCAACCCCTCGATCCGCATCGCATTCGTCGGGCCGCCGGTGACTACCGACCCTGATCGCGCCCTGAACGAGTGCTCGGCGCTCGATTTCATCTGCCGCCGCGAGTTCGATTACTCGGTAGTCGAGTTTGCGCAGGGCAAGCCGCTCAACGAAATTCTCGGCATCAGCTACAAGATCAGTGGAAAGGTGGTCCATAACCCGGACCGGCCACAGGTCGAGGATCTGGACGCGATGCCATGGGCAACCAAAATCTACAAGCGCGACATGGACGTGACACGCTACAACGTCCCCTTCCTGCTGCACCCCTTCATCGCCCTCTACTCCACGCGCGGCTGCCCGGCGCAATGCACCTTCTGCCTGTGGCCGCAGACGCTGAGCGGGCACGCGTGGCGTAAGCGCTCCACCGATGACGTGGCCGCCGAGTTGGCGTGGGCCAAGGAGAACTTCCCCCATGTGAAGGAGTTCTTCTTTGACGATGACACCTTCAACATTCAGAAGCAGCGCACTATCGAGCTTTGCCAGAAGCTGAAACCGCTGGGCATCACGTGGAGCTGTACCTCGCGCGTAACAACCGATCGCGAGACCCTGAAGGCAATGAAGGAGGCAGGCTGTCGTCTGCTCATCGTGGGCTTCGAGTCCGGCGATCCGCAGATTCTCAAGAACATCAAAAAGGGCGCCACAGTTGAGCGGGCGCGCGCCTTTGCCAAGGACTGCCACGACCTGGGCTTGACCATTCATGGCGACTTCATCCTTGGCCTGCCGGGCGAGACCAAGGAGTCGATCAGAAACACGATCAACTTTGCCAAGTCGCTCGACGTCGAGACGATTCAGGTTTCGATCGCTCACGCTTATCCGGGGACGGAGTTCTACGAGTACGCCAAGACCAACGGCTTCATCGTCAACACCGCGGCGATGATGGATGAGGGCGGCCACCAGATGGCCCACATCGAGTACCCGGGCCTGCCGACCGATTATGTGCTGGAGGCTGTGCACCGCTTCTATGATGAGTATTACTTCCGGCCCAAAGCCGCATTCCGTGTGATCTGGAAGGCAATCGTCAATCGTGACGTGCCCCGGCTTTACGTGGAGGCAAAGTCATTTCTGAAGCTGCGCGCGCAGCGCAACAAAATGGTGAAAACGGCACGCAGTCAGACAGCCGATCCGCCCGCGCCGGCAAGCGCAGGCGCGTAGCGACGGCACAGACCTATTCCACCGGGGACGGCGTGATTCAGTCCGTCCTCGATCGGATCTGGGGAGGCCTGATTTCAAGAGAGATCAACAGTTGATGGCTCATCACAAACTCTCAGTGCGGCAGTACATGATTCTGGGGCTTGTCTCGGTGTGCACTCCGTTAGGGGATAGCTGTCTCTCACGCGGGATGGCCCATCTGCCGCCGATCACACTTTCCCATCTGGTCTCGCTGATCGCGGCGGTCTTCACACCCTGGATCGTTCTCGGCATCGCTTTGCTGATTGGGTATTTTGCGAGCTATCTGACCGCGCTTTCCTGGGCCGATCTGACTTTTGTTATGCCAGCGGCTGGTCTGGGAAATGTGATCCTCGCGCTGCTCTCGCGCTTTTGGCTGCATGAGGCGATCTCGATGGAACGCTGGGCGGGGATTGTGCTGGTCACCGTGGGCGTTGGATTCGTGACGCAGGGACCGTCGCTGACCGAGAGACCGCCCGCTGAGGCTCCCGCGGAAGAAGAGCAACCGGAGTTAGAGGAGCAGATGCGATGACAATTCCCTTCTCCGCTCCGCAACCCGGCTTTTGGGCCTCGACAGCGATGATCGCCGCTATCGTGCTCACGTCGACAACGGGCGAAGTGCTGACCGCTGCGGCGATGAAATCGATCGGCGATCTGGACGAGATACGGGCACACTCCGGACTTGGTGGCGCGATTCGCGCGGTGCTGACCTGCCCGCTCTTCTTCGCTGGGGTGGCTTTCCTGGCGCTTGCTTTCTTTTCACTTCTGATGGCAGTGAATCATCTTCCGGTAAGCCTCGTCGCGCCAGCCTCTGCCTCGCTCACGCTTGTCACCAATGCCATCGCAGCCAAGCTCTTCCTCAAAGAGAATGTCGATCGACGCCGCTGGACTGCCGCTGTGCTGGTCTGCATTGGAGTGTACTTTCTGGCGCACTGAAGACAGGGATCAGGGATCAGCAAAGAATCTTCTAACTAGAATCAGCGTCAAGCACCAACCCATCGCATCAATCCCCGCGGCTGTAGATCGGGCTCAAGGCAACTCAGTGGGTTCTCCGCGATGAGGCCTAGCTCTTGTGCTGCCAGATGTCCGCTTCGGGCTGCGCTCTCCATCGTCGAGGGCCAGCCAGTTTGTACCCAATCGCCCGCGAGGAAGCAGTTCGGCCAAGGCGAGCGAGCGGTTGGGCGAGCGGAGTCTATGCCGGGAGAGACGCCGAAGGTGGCGCGAACTTCTTTGACCAGTGCGACCTTCTCGACTTTGGCTTCCTTCACTTTCGGGAAGAACTCGGCCAATTCGGTGAGAGCCTGCTCTATCGCAGTCGCGCGAGGCAAGGCCGCGAAGGCCCGCGTGGCGCTGACGACTAACTCGATGTAACTGCCGCCGCGACCGGTTCGCAGCCGCGACTGGTTGTACATCCAGTGAATCTCGCGGTCGAGAAGAACGGCGTGTTCGAGATCGGTTATGTCGCGGTCAAACCAAAGATGAACGCTGCAGATGGGCCAGTGCTCGTGGCGCTCGATCTGGCGAGCCAGTTTCTCGGCACCCTCCTCGGCGGGCAAATGCGGCAACAACCTCTGCGTTGCCTCAAAGGGCAAAGCTAGAATGATGTAATCGGAGACGATCTCGCCGGTGCGCGTGCAGATCAACCACTTTTTGGTGGTCTCGTCCCAAGCTGCGCCTTCAACATTAGTGGTGAGAAGAACGTTGCCGACGCGCTCAGTAAGGAACGGAGTTACACCCGCGCATAGCTCGCTCAGCGGAACCGTACTCATGCCCATGCTTCCGGCTTCGGCTGAATTCATGAATAACTCGCGGATCACCTTGGCAGCATAAGGCACGGCGATTGACTCAAGCTCCGCATTCAGAGCGCTCGCAATCACCAGCCGCCAGAAGCGATTGATTGCACCCTCGGTCTGCTTGTGGCGGCGAAGCCAATCGCTCAATGACTCGTGGGTGTCTCTCATCGCGTCTGGTCGCATGAGTGCGCGCATCGCCCGGCCTAGCGCAATTTTGTCGGCGAGGGTGAGGGCCTTTGCGTTTAGAAAGCTGGGGGCGCTGTGCAACGGGGCGGGCAGGCGGATCGGCCCTAACTTGAAGGGCCCGAGGCGCGAGCGGCGCCCGCCGGGCTCGATCATCGTCATCTCGCTGGTCCAGTGGATGAGGTCTGCGACGCCGATGCGGCGATAGAAACCAAGCAGATTAGTGCAGCAGCCGAAGAGGACGTGTTGGCAGTTATCGATGACCTCGTTGACGCCGGGATGCAGATAGGAGCTTGCCCGTCCACCGAGATAGCCTCGCCGCTCGACCAGTTGCACTCGAAAGCCGGCCTCGGCGAGGGCGCAGGCCGCACTCATGCCAGCAACGCCGCCACCGATGATGGTGACGGCTTTCACCGTGCTCTGTCGAGTTGCGTGCTGCCCGAAATGCATCCGGGTTCCTCAGGGTTTGATGCCGTTCCGGTTCAAAATACTCTGAAGTGCGAATCAGGCAAACAACCTCGTCCAAGCCATGCGCACAAGACCACCCGACAGGATGCCGAGCTTCTGCAGCATAGGCACAGCGGCGCGCTGCGAAAACACATCGTACTCCGCGCGCTCAATCCGCCTAAGCAGACCGTGATAGATCGAAACCAGTACCCAAAGCGCCGGGCGGCTCTCACGATCGATCAGCGGCAGCAACCTCTGCGCAGACTGATAAAACTTCTCTGCCCGCAAGCCGATGGCTGCCAACAAAGCTCGCTCGTTGGCCCTGGGCGGCGCGCCAGCCGCGCGATGCAAAAGAGCGTCGAGCGAGACACCATGCGCAGCAAGATCCTCAAGCGGAAGATAGACGCGGTTGCGGGCCGCGTCCTCGGCAACGTCGCGAAGGATGTTGGTGAGTTGAAAGGCTACACCGGTCTCTTCTGCGAGTTTTTCGGCGCGAGGATCGGTGTAGCCAAAAATATGAATGCAGACCAGACCCACGACCGACGCCACGAGATAACAGTAGCGGTAGAGATCGCTGAAGGTTGCGTAGGTATCGGGCGCATCGGTTGCGGCTCGATCGAGATCCATGGTAACGCCGGCAATCAGTTCATCGAGCAGGTTGAGCGGAATGGAGAAGCTCTCGACGGCATCGCGAACTGCGAAGAAGACCAGATCGGAAGAGTCTCCTCCATGGCAGACACCGCGCCAGTCCGCCTGCCAGGCATCGAGACGGCGGCGGCGCTCCTCGCGTGGCAGGCTCTCATCGTCCGACAGGTCGTCGGCTTGCCGCATGAAGGCGTAGATGGCGCAGATGGCGTTGCGGCGCGGCTCAGGCAGAGCTACAAAGGCATAATAAAAATTCTTGGCCTCGCGGCGGGCAATGTTGCGGCAGAGGGCGTAAGCTTCATGCAATTTGGAGTCGTGCGTCAAGCGGTCAATCCTCAACTCCCGTGGCCGAGACGCGTGAAGGGGAAGAGCTTGGCGCTGACGGCGCGCAGAAGCAGGGCAGCTTTGGTGGACTTCGAGATGGCCGGTCGTTTGCTGAGCACATCGTACCCCTGGTGCTCGATGGCACGCAGAATCTCAAGGCCGCCACGGCTGAAGAGATCAAGCTCGACCGCAAGGTGACGGTCGACTCGCCCAATCAATGGGAGCCCCTCTTCAAAGAGATTGTGCGCAACCTCGACCTCACAACGCATCAAGGCGCGGAAGCCCGGCGTAACGATGCCGTCGGCGAGGTATTCTTCCGTGACGCCGAAGGACTCCATGTCTTGTCTAGGGATGTAGATGCGGCCCTTCGTGTAATCCACACGCACGTCTTGCCAGAAATTGGCCAACTGGAGTGCGGTGCAGGTCGCGTCGGAAAGACAGATGTTCTCTTCGCCTTGCTCACCGCAGACGTGAAGCACCAGGCGTCCTACGGGATTTGCCGAGTAGCGGCAGTAGGCCAATACATCCTCCATCGTGTCGAAGCGAGTGACGCTCTGGTCCTGGCGGAAAGCCACCAGAAGATCGGCAAATGGCTGCTTGGGGATAGAGCACTCTTGGATCGTCTCGGCCAGCGCGACAAAGACCGGATGACGCGCCCGGCCCTCGTAGCAGGCGTCGAGTTCCTGCTCCCAGAGTTCCAGCAGCGCCAGAGCCTGCTCCGGATCGAGCACCTCATCGCCCAGGTCGTCGGAGACTCGGCAATAGGCATAGATCGCGTGAAAATGCGGACGCAGCGCCTTGGGCAGGAACCATGTCGCAACGTGGAAGTTCTCATAGTGCGATTGGGCCAGCTGCTGGCACCACGCTCGCGCCTCGTCGAGGCTAGGGGCAGTCGCAGGAAAACGATAGCTCTCAGGCAAAGCAGCCCAGCCGCGCTGAAGGAGCAGTTCATGACGCTCCGCGTCCTGCTCAGCCGCCGGCCTGCCGAGCGGCAGATTATCTGATTTTGGGGTCTCCATCGTCATGGCTTCACCTCAGGGCACGATAGCGGTCTTGATTTCGCTGGAACGCTTCATCAGCTTTTCAAAGACGCGGTTGAGTTCGTAGAGGTGGGCATGGCCCGTGATGAAGGCCCCGGCCTGGAAGCGGCCGCTGGCGATGAGATCGAGCGCCTTGCGGCAGATGGCCGGCGTGTGGTGGAAGGTGGCGCGCAGGGTGATGTCGGAGTAGTGGATGCGATTGGTATCGAGGTTGACGTGCGTGCCGATGGCACATCCGCCAAAGAAGTTGACCGTGCCACCCTTTCGCACCATCTCGACGGCCTCTTCCCACGTTTCGGGGATTCCCACCGCTTCTATGGCGATGTCAACACCTCGGTTTTTGTCCGTGATTGCGCGAACATCGCGAATTGCCTTGCGAATGTTGCTGGTCTGCACGATATGGGCCGCGCCTAGCTGGCGGGCGGCTTCGACCTGACCATCGTGCTTGACGACGGCGATGACCTCGCAGCCTGCCAGGGCAGCCACGTGGAGAATCATCAGCCCCAGCGGGCCGCCGCCGATGACCGCGACCGTGTCACCGGGATTGGGGTGGGAGTCCTCAAAGCCATGGACTGCGCAGGCAAGCGGCTCGGTCAGAGCCGCATGTTCGAGCGGCACGTGGGCCGGAACTCGAAGCGTGTTTTTAGCCACGATGCGGGCCGGAATGCGGATGAATTCGGCGTAAGCGCCGTTGTTAAAAAGCAAATCGTCGCAGAGGTTCTCCTGGCCCCGCGCACAGAAGTAGCATTGGCCGCAGGGGGCCGAGTTGAGAGCGACAACTCGATCGCCGGAGGCAAACTCCGTGACGCCCTCGCCGGCCTGGACGACGGTTCCGGCGAGTTCATGGCCGAAGAGCGCCGGCGGAACGATCATGCGCGCATGGTAGCCGCGGCGGAAGACCTTGAGATCCGTTCCGCAGGTGAGCGCTGCGTCCACTCGCACGACCAACTCACCGGCTCGGGCATCGGGAACCGGCACCTGCTCGATGCGCACATCCTCGCGGCCATGCAGTACGGCCGCGTTCATGGTTTCACGGCCAACCTGCAACACGTCTTCAACGGTGTTCCGGCCGACTTGCAGGACGTCTTCGACCGTGTTGCGGCCAACCTGGAGGACCTCTCCAACCCGGTTGCGCCCCACTTGCAGAACATCCTCGACCGTATTGCGGCCAACCTGCAGGACGTCCTCGACTGTGGTGCGACCTCGCTGAATGGCGTCCTTTACGGTCTTTGGCATCGATCCCTCATCGAGCGGCTCCGGAGCTGCTGAAGCCTCCAAGCTGTCGCGTTATCTGTTCCAGTCCACAAAAAAGGAGCCGGCGCCCAGTAGCCATCCGGCACCCGGCTGGAACCTATCAGTTTGCACCTGCACCAAGTGTAGTCTCAATCATGATCTTCATGGAATCGGCCTTAGGGGTCGACGCCACCTCGATCGCCTCGACCGCCTCTTCGAGTGGAAAGCGATGCGAAATCAGCTGCGTCAGGTCGAATCCGTTGCGATAGCCGCCGAAGACCAGCTCGGTCACTTCGTCCAGAATCTCGAAGGACGAGGAGTAAGAGCCAAGAAGCGTTTTTTCGTCCATGCAGACCGCGCCGGGGTCAAAGGTCGCCTCTTCATGCTGCGTCTGGGCAAAGAGCATCACCTTGCCGCCGTAGCGAACGGCTTGCATGCAGGTCTTGATGAGCGCCTTGCCGCCCACCGCGAGGATCACCGCGTCGGCGCCGCGGCCTTCTGTCACCTTCATTGCTCGCTCCATCGGGTTCTCTGCGCCGGCGAGAATCGGCTCATTCAACCCAAATCTGGCGGCGATGGCGTGGCGCTCGGGGTAGAGGTCGGAGGTCAGCACGCGTGCTCCGGTGCGGCGCGAGAGCGCGGCCAGCATCAGCCCGATCGGCCCCTGACCGATGACGAGAACCGTCTCATCGGGGGTCAGATTGAGCATCTTCACGGCCTTCAGAACCGTATTGACCGGCTCAACGAAGGCTGCCTGCTCAAAGGGCACGCCGTCGGGGATGGGCACGACACCGCGGCTGGAGGCGATCCAGTCCATCACGCGAATGTATTCGGCAAAGCCGCCACCCGAGGGCTCCATGCCTGCGGTCGAGCCGACCTTTTTGTACGTCCCGCACTGGGCGAAGGTCTTCTTGCGGCAGTAGTAGCATTCGCCGCAAGGAACATGGTGATGGACGACGACGCGGTCGCCGAGCCGGAATCTGGAAACGCCTTGGCCAACGCGCACGACGGTTCCGGCCATCTCGTGGCCGAAGATGCGCGGGGCGGAGTGCGAACCGGTGTGAATTTTCTTCAAATCGGTCCCGCAGACGCCGCAGGTAGCGACTTTGACCAGCAGTTCGCCGGGGCCGATCGCCGGAACAGGAACGGTTTCGACGCGCATGTCATTGATTCCGCGGTAGACTGCGGCGCGCATGGTTGTGGGAATTGTGATTTCGATTTGGGGATCAGCGTTGGTGGTTTGGGTAGCCATTCCGTTTCCTGATTTGACCGTCTTTATCCAATAGATCGTATAGGGAATCTGCGATAGCACGCGATGCCTTTCTACTATTTTCGCCCATCCGGATGAGGGCGGGCCAGTGCCAGGGCCTCAAGAGCGCAAAAAGGACGAAGCGGAGGATCTGAAACTGGCCGTTGAGCGAGATAAAGCGATTGAAATCAGGGAGCTGCTCAGTGTAGCCGTCGCTGATTCCCTTGATGCAATAGAAGGGGATGCCGCGCATCTGCGCGAGCCGGGCGACGACGGCGCCCTCCATATCGACGAGCGAGGCCGAGTAGGTAGAGGCGAGGCGCTTCTTCTCGGCCTCGTCGGCAACCTTAGGGCTCGTCACGATGCAGAAGCCGTCTGGTGGATAGGCCGCGACGAAGCGTTCTCCGGTGCGGGCATCGATGACACTGGAGACGTCAACTGCTTGGCCGGGTCTCAAATCCTCGCGCAGTGCTCCAGCCCAGCCGGTGGAGATGGCGCAGTCGATGGGCCCGGTCTTTTCGATTTCTATAAAGGCGCGAGTACCTGCATCTACGCCGGCTCCGCCACAGGCGGCTAGCCATTCGCCGTTGTCAAAACGCCAGCGCCAGAGATCGACGCCATTTGTGCGCGAGTGCTCCCAGCCGCGGGTGAGCGGCTTCAGTTCGGCGGACATGGCGGCGATGATAGCGGTGCGGATCGTCACGAATCGCCTCCCTCTTGACTTGAATCCGAATTGCTTCTTGCTCCACGACTCAAGTACATCAGCAGCAGTGCGAATGCGATTTGAACAAATGCTATTGCCCGACAATAGGTGGTGGAACGGATCACTTGCAACCATATAATCAGGGCTGTCGGCGCTAGAAAAGGAAAAATAGCAATCTTGCTGCAACCAATTTCCGCAAGAATCTTTAATGTTCCCCGAATCCAAAGCACGGCAAAAAGCAGGAGAAAACAGAGAAGAGTTCCAACATCAGCAGTTCCATAGCTGATCCACAAATCGCGGAAACCGCTCAATACCGCAGGAACTGCTACCGACAGGTAGAAATAAAAGTGCAGCCTGATAGGCTTTTGGGACTCACGAAGCGAATTATTTTCCTGTCTTTCCGGGTTTCTCGATCCTATCGATTTGTGGCTGAACGAAGACAAAAAGGCGGTGCTAGATATAATTGGTCTGCCACGCCGGCTTTCTTCATTCTTCTTCATTTCGATGATTACCGATCCGCTTCGTCATTCTGGTGAAGGAAATCATCCGATCCCCTCAAAGTCTATTACGGCGCGTAGCCATTGGCGCGGAACCAGTCTATGGCGGCTTTCATTGCGGGGTTGACGGGGAGGAGGCGGAAGCCTAGCTCCTGCTGGGCGTGGGCACTCGATGCGTACATCTTCTTGCGCCCCATGCGGACCTCTTCCAGCGTCGCGCGGGGCTCGCGGCCACGGATTCGGTCGGTGATCCACTCCTCAAAAAAAGCATAAGTCGCGGCAACGGCGAAGGGGATTTTCATCGTCGGCGAGGGCAGGCCGGTGATGGCCGACATTTTATCTAGGATCTGCTTGAGGGTGAGGTTTTCGCCGCCAAGGATGTAGCGATGGCCGCGCTTGCCTTTCGTCAACGCCGCCACGTGGGCGCGGGCGACCTCGGCTACGTCGACGAGATTCAGGCCAGTGTCCATGTAGGCGGGGAATTTGCCATTCAAGAAATCGACAAAGATGCGGCCCGTCGGCGTGGGCTTGCGGTCATTCGGTCCAATGGGTGTGGTCGGGTTGAGGATGATGACGTGCTGGCCGTCCTGGGCTGCAGCGATGGCCTGCTGTTCCGCTTGAAACTTTGAACGCTTGTAGTGGCCGACCATGTCGGCGAGGGTGACCGGTGTATCTTCGTTGATGACCGCGCCGTCCCTGCGGAAGTGCATGGTGGCAACGCTGGAGGTGTAGACGACGCGCTTGACGCCTGCCTCGCGGGCCAGCCTTAACAAGTCTCGGGTCCCGTCAACGTTGGCCGTGTACATCGCTTCGGGATCGCGAATCCAGAGCCGGTAGTCGGCGGCGACGTGGACCACGGCATCGCAGCCATCGAGGGCAGAGGCGTAGGTTTCGGGATTGGCGAGATCGCCGACCTCAGTCTCGCCATCGATCCCTTCGAGATTGGCGAGATTGCTTGTTTTGCGGACCAGCAAGCGCAGCTCTGCGCCTTCGGCGGCGAGAGCCTTGGCAACATGATGGCCGACGAATCCGGTGGCGCCTGTCAGGAAGATCTTCATGGTCAGAGAACAGAGATCGGGGGTCAGAGATCAGTTTACGCCACGCATACGCGGAGTATTCCAACCGTTCGGATCACGGCTTCGCATGTGCCATTGAACACTCGCCGAAGCGGAGAAATCCGCAGCCGATCTCTCAGCCTTGATCTCTGTTCTCCGATCTCTTCCGAGCTAGTCCAGCTTTTCCGGCATGAGTGCGATGTTCTTTTCTCCTGCGGCCTTCTTTTCGTTGTAGGCCTTTACCCAATCCTCCCAGTGCTTGCCGGCGGCGCGGTCTTTGCCAGTGAATTCGAGGCGGGCGATCTCGGCATAGCTGACCTTGCGCTTGTCGGGCGCGGCGGGAGTGAAGTACTGAACCCAGGAGTCGGCCAATGTAGTGCCGGTCGAGCGATTGAAGATATAGGCCTCGAAGCGTTCACCGCTTTTGAGCGTGAGGGTGACGTCGCCGCGATAGTCGAAGGCCTTTTCGAGAGCCTGGCGCAGTTCCTCTTCGCCGGCCAGCTTGGGCACCCAGCCCTCAAGCATTTCGTGCTCGGCGCCGGGAGCCAGTTCGAGTGCCTCGACCTGTGCAAGCGTGTATTTCAGGACTTCAGCGGTCATGCTCTATTTTCCTCAAAGGAACGACTGATTGGGTTCGTGGCCTCCCACCCTAGCTGCAAAAACGCGGCGAGGGTGGGGCGCCCAGTTCTTGAATGCTGCGAGCTAAGCGTTAGTCACCTCTAGGCTCTGGGCTGGCTCGGCGATTTGCACCAGCGGCGCCGGGCCATGCGGCATCGGCTCACTAAGCTGCTTCAGAGCGTCTTCGTCTTTGTATAGGCTGAAGTTGCCGCGCACCATGGCCCAAAAACCCTTGAGAGAGCCGAAGCCGTCCATCACCGCCGTTGGCTCATAGCCGCAACTGACCATACAGTTGGCACATTTGGGATTGCCGCTGGCCACGCCATACTCCTCCCACTTGGTGGATTCCATCAACTCCTTGAAGCTATCGGCGTAGCCATCCTGAAGCAGGTAGCAGGGGCGCTGCCAGCCGAAGATGTTGTAGGCGGGTGATCCCCAGGGAGTGCACTCGTATTTGCGGTCGCCCATCAGGAATTCGAGGAACAAAGGCGACATATTGAACTTCCACGTTGGCTTGCGATTGGAGAGGATGGCACGGAAGAGGCGACGTACGCGGGCGCGGCCCATGAAGCGATTCTGGTCCGGCGCCTTGTCGTAACTGTAGCCCGGCGATAGGACGATGCCTTCGACACCCATGTCCATGACCTCGTCGAAGAAAGCGCGAGCACCTTGAGGATCTGCCCCGTCGAAGAAGGTTGCGTTGGTCGTGACCCGGAAGCCGCGCTTGACGGCCTCTTTGATGCCGTCGACGGCGATGTCGTAACCGCCCTCACGGCAGACTGAGAAGTCGTGATGTTCGCGCTGGCCGTCGAGGTGAACGGAGAAGGTGAGGTACTTGGAAGGCTTGAACTCGGGCAAGCGCCGCTTGAGTTCGAGGGCGTTGGTGCAGAGGTAAACGTACTTCTTGCGAGCGATGAGGCCATTGACGATCTCGACGATCTGAGGGTGCAACAGAGGCTCGCCGCCAGGCAGCGAGACCATGGGCGCACCGCATTCTTCGACTGCGGCAAAGCATTCCCCGGGGGTGAGCTGTTTCTTGAGAATGTGCGGCGGATACTGCACCTTGCCGCAGCCGGCGCAGGCCAGGTTGCAGCGGAAGAGCGGCTCAAGCATCAGCACGAGCGGATAACGCTTGTTGCCTGCGAGCTTCTTCTTGATGACGTAGGTGGCTACGGTCCACATCTGTGAGATCGGAACAGCCATCTTATGGTTTTCCTCCGGCGCTCTTTAGGCGGCGCGTTCCATTGCCCGCCGATAACCGGTGAGAGCCATCAGCGGGAAGTATTGGCGGTACATCGTATAGGCCAGATAAAAGACTCTGGGGAAGCCGGTGCCGGTGATGATGCTTTGCCGGGTGGCTCCTTCGCTCATCGATTCATCCCAGCCGCCATCGGGACGCTGGCGGGTGAGCAGCCAGCGGATGCCTTTGGCCAGCGAGTCTGAGCGGTCGTCGCCGGCGGCGAGCAGAGCAAGCAGCGCCCATGCCGTCTGCGAGGGAGTGCTGAGGCCGACGCCGCGGGTATTGGGATCGTCGTAGCTGCCGCAGGTTTCGCCCCACCCGCCATCGGGATTCTGCACCATACGAATCCACTCGGCGGCCTGCTGAATCTGCGGCTCGTGATGATCGATGCCGATGGCGTCGAGCCCGCGCAGCACGAGGAAGGTGCCGTAGATGTAGTTGACGCCCCAGCGGCCAAACCAGCTTCCGTCGGGTTCCTGTTCCTTGAAGATGAACTTGATGGCCTTTTGCACGCGCTTGTCGTCGCGCGTGTAGCCGTAGGTGGCCAACATCTCCAGCATTCTTCCCGTAATGTCGACCGTCGGCGGATCGAGCATGGCGTTGTGATCGGCGAAGGGAATGTACTGGAAGATCATCTTGGTGTTGTCTTTGTCGAAGCTGCCCCAGCCGCCGCTTTTGCACTGCATGGCAAACTCCCATGCGATGGCGCGTTCGGTGACCTGATGCTGATAGCGCTCGCGGGGATTGGAGACCTTGTTCAGTGCGAGCAGCACCTGCGCGGTGTCGTCGGTGTCGGGATAAAACTCGTTGTTGAACTCGAAGTACCAGCCGCCGGGCTCGGTCTTTGGGACCTTGACTGCCCAATCGCCCTTGTGGCGGACCTCTTTGGAGAGCATCCAGTCGGCAGCCTTGATCATGCGCGGATCGTTGGCAGGCACGCCCGCCTCGCCGAGCGCATAAACTGCCTGCGCCGTATCCCACACCGGCGAGACACAGGGAGTCATGCGGAAGGTCGGTTCGGGCATTACGTCATTGGCCGGCTCCTCGATGCCGAGCTTCTCAAACTCGTCGCGCGCGCGGATGACCTGGGGATCGTCCTCCGAGTAGCCGAGACAACGCAGGGCGATGATGGCGTTGAGCATGGCCGGGTAGATGGCGCCCAAGCCGTCAGTCATCTCCAGGCGCTCGAGCATCCACTTTTCCGCGCGCTTGAGGGCCAGCGTGCGCAGCGGACGAATGTGAACCGCCTCGGCCCAGTGCATCAGCCGGTCAAGAATGATGAAGAAGTTGCGCCACGAGATAATTGCGCTGCGGTCGCGGTGCAGGCGCAGGACCGAGTTGGCGCGGCCGCCGACGAATAACTCATCAATTCCCTGCTCCGGCGGGATCCTTTTGAAAGGCTTGCGGGCGAACATGATCGCAAGCGGAACGAGGATCGAGCGCGACCAAGACGAGATTTCATAGATATTGAAGTAAAACCACTTGGGAAAGAGAACGATCTCAGGCGGAATCGCGGGCACCGCATCGTAGTCGTATTCACCCAGCGCGCAGAGATACATTTTGGTGAAGGTGTTGCATTGGACGACGCCTCCGTGCTCCAGAACCCACTTGCGGCATTTGGCGAGGCGCGGATCATCGGCGACGATGCCCATCAGCTTCGCCGAGGAGTAACACTTGACCGAGAGCGAGATGTTGCCTGGGCCGCCTGGATAGATGCTCCAACTGCCGTCCTCGTTCTGGTAGCGCATCATCTCGGTGAGTGCGCGGCGGAGCCGGCCGGGGTCTCCACTCTCAAGCAGTGTGTGTAAAAAGATGTAGTCGGCCTCGAGCATTGCATCGGCTTCGAGTTCCCCGCACCAATAGCCATCGGGATGTTGCAGGGAGAGCAGGAAGTCCCGTGCGCGGACGGTAGCCGCCTTCACATCGGCCAGGTCCGCGTCGATGCGCCCGAAGCGCGGCGCCACGGATTGCGTCTTCCTTTGCTGAATACTCATGCGATTTGAAATGCCTCAGTTCCTTCTCGGGCTTCCGGCCGCCTGTGCCCGTTCCTAGAAACCGCAAACGCCAGCGTCTCTAAAGTCTGGCGTCGCTTAACTCACGGCTACGGCTTCTGCACCATTGGCGCTGCCTATGGCCTGAACGATCTCAGGGGGCAAGCCAAAGCGAACGTTCTCCGGCATCACTTCAACCTCTTCGACGCTGTTGAAGCCGTTTTGTCGCAGGTAGTTGACTACATCCTCGACGAGTACCTCAGGAGCCGATGCTCCAGCCGTAACCGCAACCGTAGTCACGCCGTCGAGCCACTTCGGATCGATGGCGTGAGAATCATCGATGAGATAACCGATCGTTCCCAGATTGCGTGAGACCTCGACGAGGCGGTTGGAGTTGGAGCTATTGGTTGAGCCAACCACCAGCACCAAACCTGCATTGTGCGCCACGTTGCGAACCGCGACCTGGCGGTTTTCCGTGGCGTAGCAGATGTCCTGCGAGTGAGGGCCGACAATATTGGGAAACTTCGCTTTGAGAGCGTGGATGATGTCGCGCGCTTCGGAGAGCGAGAGCGTGGTCTGGGTTAGATAGGCGACACGATTCGGATCAGGAACATTGAGCGCTGCAACTTCGTCGACATTGGAGACGACCTGGGTCGCTTCGGGTGCTTCGCCCAGTGTGCCCTCAATTTCATCGTGGTCGCGATGGCCGATCAGCACAAGCGAGTATCCCTGTTTCGCAAATTTGACGGCCTCGATGTGGACCTTGGTGACCAGAGGGCAGGTGGCGTCAATGACTCTGAGATTGCGCTCTTTGCTGATCTCCCTGACCGCGGGCGAGACGCCGTGGGCGGAGTAGATGACGCGCTGGCCGTTGGGCACGTCGTCGATCTCATGGACAAAGATCGCGCCCTTCTCAGCCAACTCGTTGACTACGTGGCGATTATGGACGATCTCGCGCCGTACGTAGATGGGAGCGCCAAAGGTTTCAAGAGCGATCTTGACGACATCGATCGCGCGCACCACTCCAGCGCAGAAACCGCGCGGCTTGAGTAACAACACCCTCTTCTGACTGGGGGAAGTCTCGGAGCGGAACTCGTTCGAGATGAAATCGAGCGAAGTTGTAGTCACACTTCCAGTATACCAATCGAGAAGCTGAGGCCCAAACATCGTGAGTCTGCCCGCGGTCGACAATGCGGGGCGACTGCGCCCCTTCGTAGCGAGGCGCAGATCCGGCAACGTAGCTTCTTCGATGTTAAGGAGCTGTAAAAGCTGTGCGCCAGCCGACAGGAACCTCTTGCGTGCGATCGAATGGCTGGGTTAACCTGCTCGCAACCTGCCTGTTTCACCGCCCACTATCGCAGGGCAGCCGGCAGCGTTCAGCTCTCCCCATTCGTTCGACGATCGAAATCACCGGCAAACTTCTGGAGGTACGTATGAAGACTCTTTCAACGTTGCCGCGTGGCGTGCTCTTCGCCGCGGCTGTGCTGGTCGCGCAATTCGCCCACGCTCAAGACCGATTGGTCCCTCTTCAGGCGAGGCCTGATGCGGGCTCCGTGCAAATCGTACCGAACAGCTTTTCCTATCATGCATTTGGACTGGCCGGCTTACGAGGTCCGGCTCCCGATTTGAGGCCAGCCGGACCGCTAGAAGCCCTGAAGATCTCTCCGGCTTTTGAGGAGAGTGTGCCGGTCGTACCGAGTCCCGGTTTCTATGCGGGAGATGCAACCAATCCGGGAGATGGGCCGACGATCGTCTCTGCCGAGTTTCATCCGATCTACGTCAACAAGCCACCCTCCCACTGGGGAAATCCGGCCAGATTCCTGATCGACTTGGGTGCGAGCGAGTTCATCCACGTGCTCGACCAGTATGTCGGAGTCATAGCGAGAGACCGCTATACGCTCGGCGCCTCGTTTGCCGCGCAGTATCCGATCCCAGCGAATAATACGCTGCTGCCGACCGACATCCTGAATCTGGTTCACGCCGCGGCCGCAGCCGGAGGAAGCGGCTATGGCCACCTCTACCACGTCTTCCTGCCAATGGGAGTGGATATGTGCTTCCCGGCGACCGCGACAAGCCCGGCCCAATGCTACTCCCCCGACAATCCGGCCACCTTCGATTTTTGCGCCTTTCACTCCTCTGCGACCTTCAGCGATTCGGTCGGTCACGTGCTCTTCAGTGTGGAACCCTATCAGGACGTGAGTGGGTGCAGTGTTCCCCCGACTGGAAGCGCAAACAACCAGCTGATCGATTCCACAGACAACACACTCTCGCATGAGACGTCTGAATCGATCACGGATCCCGACGGAGATGCTTGGTGGGTTCATAACTTCACGATCCTCAATGGAAATGAGATCGCCGACGAGTGCATCCGGGCTCAGGTGACCAGCACCGGTGCGGTCTATTGGGACTACGGCAACGTGGATCTCAACGGGCATCCTTATACGTTTCAGCCGGAGTACTCGGACACCGTGCATGGCTGTACCTACAGGCCAATTTAGGGTTGTCGGACGGGGCTCCCAGCTTTCAAAGACGAGAGCTGGGAGCGTTGAAATCGGCGAACTGGCGCCGGTTTTCGCTGGACATGGGAGTTCTTCGGCCCGAAACCGGGGAAAAACGCTCCCGAGTGTTTCCCGATATGCGATTGGGAGAAACTGCAAGCACTTGATAATAGACTATGTACTGTAAGATCCGCTCCAATGAAGCCGACCTGCGGGGATCTGAAACAGAGATCGGCGAACCGATTATCGCGGACTGCTTCTATTGCGCGCCATGAGGACCGCAATCTTGCTCAATGCAGAGAGGGCGAGGGATTTTAGGGCCTGAGAACTGAGCGTTCCCCGCTGTTTTTTTGAGCCGGGGCGAACGCTGAGCGTAGATCAATGCCGGGTGATCGGCGCCGCTGTTGTCAACGCCCGCAGACTTGATAAAATGTGGCCGAATTAACAAACCTAAAGGAGTTTCCTCTGAAATGAAGATCCCTCAAAGCCATCGACCTTGCCTTAACCTCCCTCACCGTCTCAGCGCTCTCATGCTTGGATTGGCTGTATTGGCGTTGGGTACTCCCGGCCTCTGCGGACCCATTCATGATGCGGCCCGTGCGGGAGATCTGGACAAGGTCAAAACACTGGTCAAAGAGCACCCGGAACTGATCTCGAGCAAGGACGAAAAGTACGGACAGACTCCACTGCATATTGCGGCGTTCAACGACCGCAAAGACGTAGCTGAGTTTTTGCTGGCCAACAAGGCCGACGTCAATGCCAAGTCGAATAACGGATCGACACCGCTGCATCTGGCAGCGGGAAAAGGCAACAAGGATATCGTGGAACTGCTTCTGGCCAACAATGCCGACGTCAATGCCGTCGACAATGAAGGCTGGTCACCTGTGCATTCCGCGGTCGTCTACAACCAAAAGGAGATTCAAGAACTGCTGGCTTCGAAGGGCGGCAAGGAGTTGCCCGCACCGCCGCCGCCTTCACCAGCACCCAAGCCCGCCGAAAAGGCTCCTCCAAAGGAGACCGGCAAGGACGGCCAGTTCACCCTCTACGACGACGGGACGGTGGTGGATACGAAAACCAATCTGATGTGGATGGGAAGAGACAACGGAGCGGCGGTGAGCTGGCCCGATGCCAAAAAGTTTGCATCGGATTATCGCGGAGCCGGATATACAGACTGGCGTCTGCCGACGCTGGCCGAGTTATCGGCGCTGTACGATCAGAGCAAAACGCGCAAGAGCTATTGTTCGGCCGCGGTCGACGAACTGGGCCAGGCGGCGGATGAGATCCATCTGACGAACACGATCCATCTGACCTGCACTCGCGCGTGGACCTCGGACGAGCGCAGCGGCAAGGCGGGGATGGCGACAGTCTTCGATTTCCACCTCGGCAAGGATGCCGCGCGGCCCGAGGCCAAGGATTTCGTCGATACTGGGAGCCGGGTGCTGGTAGTGCGTGCAGTGAAGTAACCTGTTTGCGGCGAAGGCCGCTGAAGTTGACAGGAACGGCTGGGGCTGATGGCTCCGGCCGTTTCTGTCTTTAGGCTGGGCGAGGTGGTAGTTACCTTCGGTTGTGCCTGACGATTGGCGCAATTTCATGGAATTTGGCTCAGGAAGGGGGCTTTGGTTAAAGAAAACTTGATTTCTCTCCGATAAGGGACGGGTAGAGTCTCTTCGCAAAGACCGTGCGGAGTCCCCCGAACGAAATTGGGAGTGATCTTGCGGGATGAATCGCAACGTTAAACAGCGCGTGATTGTAGCTCTCGTTGCTGCTCTGACGGTAGCGGTTCTTGGAGCTCTCGGCGGCTATTGGGCGGGACGGTCGATCGCCCTGCGGATGGCGGTAAAGAAACTCGGCCAAGACGCTACACAGGCGATCAGTGACAGCGTGGCCTATTCGCGCGATGCGCACGCGGTGCTGGATGCGATGAGCGCGCTGCCGGGTCCGCGCTGTTCCGATGAGGATATGGCCGCGCTGCTGAGGCTCGTCTACCAGTCACACTTTCTGAAGGCGGCCGGGCGGATGCACGATGGCAGGATTCTGTGCTCGACAAGCGCTGGGCGGCTGGAACAGCCGGGCGTCGAACAGCCGAAGTACGATTCGATCGGCGCCGATGGCGTAAGGGTCTACCGGAACCCACCGCTGTTTCGACTGGATGACGTGTCGGTGACGGGCCTGCTGAAAGGCGATGCATATGTCGTGCTGAATCCATATATAAGCAGCCTTCGGGATGCCGCGCCGCCGCAAGTGCGCACCACGGTGATTGATCCCGTGCAGAGCCAGGCGGCGCATCTTGCCGACCCGCAGACGCACTTGACATGGGCGATGCTGACGACCGACAGCGATTTCCGCACTGGCGACACGTATTACTCGACGCGCTGTTCGTATGCCTACAACACCTGCACGACCGCTTCGCTGCCGGTCTTCGAGGCTCTCAACTCCAATCGCAAGTGGTGCTTTTACGGCGGTCTGCTGGGAGCATTGGCCGGTGCGTGGGTGGGGCTTCTGGTCTCGCTGGTCTACCAGCGCAGCCTTAGCATGGAACAGCAACTCCGGCGTGCGGTTCGCAAGGACCAACTGAATGTGGTCTATCAGCCGATCGTGAGCATTCCCAGCGCGGAGATCGTTGGAGCCGAGGCGCTGGCGCGGTGGAAAGACGAAGATGGATTCCCTGTCGGCCCGGATATCTTTATCAGGGTTGCCGAGGAGCGCGGGTTTGTCAGCGAGATCACGCGGCTGGTGGTGCGGCGGGTGCTGCATGACTTTGCCGGGACGCTGCGGGCAAATCCTGACTTTCACCTGAGCGTCAACGTAGCCGCGACAGACCTGAAGGATCCCAATTTTCTGCCTATGCTGAAGGAATCGGTCGATCGGGCGGCGGTTCCACCCGAGAGCCTGGTCATAGAGATTACCGAGAGCTCCACGGTACAGCACAAAACTGCCGAGGAGACGATTCGCCAATTGCACGAGCGGGGCCACAGCGTGCACATCGACGATTTTGGCACCGGATATTCGAGCCTCTCATACTTGAACGATCTCTCTGTCGATGCGATCAAGATCGACCGGTCTTTCACGCAGACGATCGGCACCGACGCGGTGATCGTGGGGATTCTGCCGCAGATCCTGGCGATGGCCCATACGCTGGGTCTGAAGGTCATCGTGGAAGGCGTCGAGACGCCGGAGCAACTGACGTACTTCGCCGCCGAAAAGGAGCCTGTTCTGGGGCAGGGCTGGCTCTTCGGACACCCGGTGACGGCAGAGGAGTTTCATTGCCTTCTGAACGAGGACGAAAACGCTGCTGCGGGCCAGGATTCGACTGCTGCCGACTCAGGCGAGGTCTTCATCGAGGCTTAGAGATCGGCTGAGTTTCCGTCATACTGTCGCGGTTTCCCTACTGAGAGAATGAAAAACGCGGATGCCGAAATGGGTTCGTGGTCTCCCAGGTCCCAAATGCGAGCGAGGGACCCGGGGCACCCGGCTCTGTTGCGGATTACGGCGGGAAGACACGTACTGAGATTTCGTGTCGGCCCTGCGGAAAGGCCGGAGTAGGTTCGTGGTTTCCCACCCATCGCAAAATGCGCGATGGATGGGCCACCCGGCGCCCGGCTTGTTGGTGCATTGGAAGGGTGTTAGCCTTTATCCAGCGGGAGAAGTCTTTCTTCGATGAGCGAGATCATTTTTGAGGTGCGCGAGGACGAGGCGGATGGCGGTTACACTGCTACCGCCTTAGGATATGGCATCCACACCCAGGGGGAGACGCTCGAAGAGTTGCGCACGATGGTCAAAGACGCCGTGGCCTGCTACTTCGACGAGAAGATGGAGGCGCCGAAGATCATTCGGCTGCATTTTGTGCGTGAAGAAATTCTGGCCGCATGAAGCTGCCTCGGGACGTCGATGGACCACGATTGGTCAAGGCACTGAGCGTTCTGGGATATGAGGCGACCCGGCAAAAGGGATCGCACATTCGAGTAACAACCCAGCGCGACGGCGAGAACCACGAAGTCATTCCCTATCACGATCCAATCAAGACGGGCACCCTCGCCAACATCCTGAAGCACATCGCCGCCCACCATGGGGTCAGCGTGGACGTTCTCCTGAAGATACTCGATTTATAGGCAGAAATCTCGTCTCTCACACATAAATCTGGAAAACTCATCACGCGACGCTGCTCCGGCTATTCGGGAAGACTAAGGTAGTAGACCCTCCGCAATGGCAGCCAATGTCTTTCCGCCTGATCCAGCTTGAAAAACCCCACGCAGTAGTTCCCCAGAACGCTTGGCGGTAATCTCAGGCATTGCTGCCTCCTATTACTTGGTTAGTGGATGCAGTTTAGCATCAGTCCCGTACTGCTTTTCCTCAATTGTGCTGGATTTCAACCGCGTGATTGGGCGGAGCGCGGAGAACAGCGGACGACTAGAATTTAATTAGCTATGGCTGAATTTACGCATCTGCATTTGCATACTGAGTATTCGCTGCTGGATGGGGCTTGTGACGTTACCAAGCTGGTGGACCGGGTGGCGGCGCTGGGGCAGAAGTCTGTCGCGATGACCGACCACGGGAATATCTATGGGGCGGTGCACTTTTTCGCGGCGGCCAAGGCCAAGGGGGTCAAGCCGATCCTGGGCTGCGAGCTCTACATCTGCAAAAACGAAGACCACACGACGCCGGGCGAGGGAGACGAGAACAATCACCTGCTTGTTTTGGCACAGGACGAAGAGGGCTACCGGAATCTGGTGCGGATTACTTCGGAGGCATCGCTGCATGGCTTCTATCGCAAGCCTCGCGTGAGCAAGCGCTACCTGGCCGAACACTCGAAGGGGCTGATCGGGTTTTCGGGGTGCCTGAGCGGCGAGCTGTGCGAGGAGCTGACGGCGGGCAACTACGAGAAGGCGCGCGGCGTTGCGCGGCAATATGAAGACATCTTCGGCAAGGGCAACTTCTATCTGGAGATTCAGGATCAGGGCCTCGAGCAGGAGAAGAAGATCCACGAGGCTCTCTTCAGGCTGGAGAAGGAACTCGATATCCCGCTGGTTGCGACGAACGATTCGCATTATCTCTGCGGCGAGGACTCTCATGCACACGATGTGATGCTGTGTGTGCAGACGGGCGCGAAGATTCACGACAAGGAGAGGTTCAGGTTCGATTCGGATCAGTTCTTTGTCAAAAGTGCCGAGGAGATGGGGCAGATCTTCAAGGACGCGCCAGCGACGCTGCAGCGGACGATGGAGATTGCCGAGCGGTGCCAGTTGAAGCTGCATCCGGTAGAGAATCCATTTCCGGAGTTTGCGGTTCCCGAGGGGCATACGATCGACAGTTATTTTGAGCACGTCTGCCGCGAGGGATTCAAGAAGCGGCTGGAGACGGCTGTGCGGCAGCTGGAGCTGCGCGGAGCGAGGCGCGCGACGCCGGAGCAGTATCAGGCGCGGCTCGAATATGAGATCGGCATCATCAAGCAGATGAAGTATTCGGGATACTTCCTGATTGTGTGGGATTTCATCAAGTATGCGCGGGATAACGGCATACCTGTAGGGCCGGGGCGTGGATCGGGCGCCGGTTCGCTGGTGGCGTATTCGATGGAGATCACCAACATCGACCCGCTGCAAAACTCGCTCTTGTTTGAGAGGTTTTTGAATCCCGAGCGCGTGTCGATGCCTGATATCGACGTGGACTTTTGCATGAACCGGCGGGGCGAGGTGATCGACTATGTGACGCGCAAGTATGGGCGCGATCAGGTGGCGCAGATCATCACCTTCAACACCATGGCAGCCAAGGCATCGATTAAAGACTGCGGACGCGCGATGGATATGCCTTATGGAGACGTGGACCGGATTGCAAAGCTGATTCCGCCGACGATCGGCATGACGATCGACACGGCGCTCGAGGAGGTCGACGAGCTGAAGAAGGCGTACAAGACCGACGGGCAGATTCGCGAGCTGATCGACACCGCGAAGAAGCTGGAGGGGCTGGTGCGCGGGTCGGGCGTTCATGCGTCGGCGGTGGTGATTGCGCCGCGCCCGCTGATCGAGCTGGTGCCTGTGGCGAAGACCAAGAACGACGAAATCGTCACGGCCTATGACATGAAGGCCGTCGAGAAGATGGGCCTGCTGAAGATGGACTTCCTTGGGCTGACGACGCTGACGGTGATCGACGATTGCCTGAAGCTGATCCAAGAAAACCGCGGGGAGAAGATCGACATTGAGGCGATTCCGCTGGACGACGCCGAGACTTATAAGAAGGTCTTTCACTCAGCGCTGACGTCGGGGATCTTTCAGTTTGAGTCGAGCGGAATGCGGGATGTGCTGCGGCGATACAGGCCGGATTCGGTAGAGGACTTGACGGCTTTGAATGCACTGTACAGGCCGGGACCGATTCAGGGCGGAATGATCGACGACTTTATCGAACGCAAGCTGGGGCGGCGCAAGGTGGAATACGCGCTGCCTGAGCTGGAGGGAATTCTCAAGGAGACGTTGGGAGTCATCGTCTACCAGGAACAGGTAATGCAGATCTCGAATGTGCTGGCGAGTTATTCGCTGGGCGAGGCGGATCTGCTGCGGCGCGCAATGGGCAAAAAGAAGCCCGAGGAGATGGCCAAGCAGCGCGAACGCTTCATGGATGGCGCGGATAAGCTGGGCCACAAGAAGGAGACGGCCGGCGATATCTTCGACCAGATGGAGAAGTTTGCCGGGTATGGATTTAACAAGTCGCACTCGGCGGCATATGCGCTGCTGGCTTATCAGACGGCTTATTTGAAGACTCATTATCCGGTGGAGTTTATGGCGGCGCTGCTGACCTCGGAGACCTCGAAACCGGAAAATGTCGTGAAGTATATCGGCGAGTGCAAAGAGATCGGCATCAGTGTCGAGGCGCCGGATGTGCAGGTCTCGGGGGCGCAGTTCACGCCGCATGTTACGCCGGATAGCCAGGCGATTCGCTTTGGTCTGGCGGCGGTGAAGAATGTGGGCGGCAACGCGATCGAGTCGATCATCAAGGCACGGGCGGAGGTGGGCGGGCGATTCAAGAGCCTGTGGGAGTTTTGCGAAAAGGTCGACCTGCGGGTGATGAACAAGCGGGTGATCGAGTCGCTGATCAAGGCTGGAGCGCTGGACTCGCTGGGTTCGCGGGCATCGCTGATGAAGGCCGTTGACAAGGCGATGGAGCGGGCGCAGAGAGCACAGAAGGATGCGGAGCATGGACAGAGCGGGCTCTTTGGGCTTTTTGATGAGGGGCCGAAGGCGGGGCGGGATGGCGATGACCTGCCGAAGACTCCTGAATGGGAGGAGAACGAGCGGCTGGCCAATGAGAAAGAGGTCTTGGGATTTTTTGTCTCCGGGCATCCGTTGGATAAGTACGCGGAGAAGCTGCGCAACTTGACGGGAGTGATCTCCGCGGCCGAGGCGCTGGAGCGCAAACCACCGGAGAAACGATGGGGCGCGCAGACTGACCCGGCGGATGAGATCCAGGTCGCGGGAATCATCCAGGGACTGCGCGTGCAAAAGACAAAGCGCGAGCAGAAGCTCTACGCACAGGCGGCGCTCGAGGATGCTACAGGAAAGATCGAGCTGGTCTGCTTTCCACGGGATTATGAGAGGCTGGCGGGCCAGCTGAAGATGGAGGCGCCGGTGCTTGTGCGCGGCGTGCTGCAGGGCGACGAGGATGCTGCGCCAAAGATCGCGGTCAGCTCGATTCAGGCGCTGGAGCAGGTGCAGGTGAAGCTGCCGTCGGGGATACGGATTCGCATCAATCTGGATCGCGCATCGGAGGAGATGTTTGCGGCTGTGAAGAGCGCGTCAGATGCGGCGCCGGGGCCGGGCAAGGTGATGGTGCACTTGGAGGTGAAGGGCCAGTATGCGGTGATCCTCGAGCCGGAGGGGATGAGCGTGGCCGCAGACAAGAGTTGGGTAGAGCGGGTTGAGGAGCTGGTCGGCAGGGGCGCCGTGCAGCCGCTGGGATAGGGGAAGCGAGAGCGCTCTCTACTCTCTCGGCGTCTGAGAAAGAGCCGAGAGGGCGTCCCGGCGCCGGATAAAGTGATCGGGGTCAAATGAAGCTCGGTTATGGAGGAAACATATGTCGGGCTTTCTCACGCACCTGCTTGTGTCGCTCGCCGACCAGGCGGGAACATGGTTTGTCGGCGTCGTCCTTGCACTGCTCGGGATCTTTTCAGGGCGACTCGTGGAGACAGCAAAATTCGCTTTGAACCGGGCGGATCTTCGCACAAAGTACTATGAGCAACTCGCCGTCGATCTCAGCGATTTTGTCTTTGTAATTGATCGGATGACGAATGTCTACTATGGCGCGAATTGGGCTGGCGAAGACTCCAAGACCGCAATCGCGGCGGCGTATGACGAATCGATGAGCAAGATCTGCCGCTACGAGTATGTTTACCTCTCATGGCTTCAGCATTACTGGAACAAGAAGATGACAGAGACCTTCGTCTTTATGATGGAAAAGGTCCGTGCCATCGATGCCGAGCTTATCCGGCTGAATGGGATCGCCGATCCAGAGAACCATCAGGATCAATTAAAAGCGGAGTTCCGAGCGCTGCAAGCTGCGGCTCGCTTACTTCTAATATCAGCGACACGATAATGATCCTTCGAAGATAGATCTCGTGGCCCTTCGCGGGATCTTCACATCCATCAAAGAAGGTTCGGCTGGCGCCCTCGAACAGGCCGAGGGCGCCAGCCAGACTACTACCAGCTCAATAAAGCGGTGGTTAGTAGCGCGGAGGCCCTTCGCGCCTCTCCCAGTCGTCGTGGTCGCGGAAGACGGCAATCGAAGAGATGCGGTCGTTCCAGCTCTTGTCGGGGTGTTCGGGTAGCCGGTAGGCTTGCAGATTGTCCGCGTCGTGATCGATCCGCATGCTGATGCCGCCAAAGTTGCTGTCGTTGAAGATGCGGACGCGCGCTCCTCCGAAGACTCGAATCGAAGAAATCCGGTCGTTGAATCCCGGAGGCACGACGGTCGAGCGCTCACCCTCTCTCATGCAGAAGGACTCGCCGCGATAGTCTGCGTCGACAAAGAAACATGCCCCGGCTTCCGGAAAGCTCGGCCGGGAATCGTGGCCCTGAAATGGTCCGCGGTCATGATCGTGTCTCTCCCACTCATCGCGCTCGCGAAAGACCGCGATTGACGAGATGCGGTCGTTCCAGCTCTTGTCAGGTCGTTCCGGCAGCCGGTAGGCGCGCAGGTCGTTCACATCGTGATCGATCAGCGCGCTGATGCCGTCAAAGTCGTCGTCGTTGAAGACGCGGAGGCGAGCTCCGTTGAAGACACGAATCGAGCTGATTCTGTCGTTGAAGCCCGGCGGCAGCGAAGGCCAGCGCTCACCCTCTTTCAAGCAAAAGTAGTCACCCCTGAAATCGGAGACTCGGTAGAAACATGCGCCGACTTGTGGCGGATGAGGCCTGCCCCAATCCCATTGGGCAAATGCCGGAAGAGCGGTAACACACAACAAGAGAAAGGCAGAGAGAGCAAAACGTGATCGCATGACTGTTCCCTTCGATTGGAATCGACTTCTCAGGATCGACACACCCTGCATTAGAAGGTCGGTATTTGGCTACTGACCAATATACCCCGCCAGCTTAGGGAGCAGCCCGAGGCCGGGGGATGCCGACAGGGCAATTGCATGAACACGGATTGGAAGATTTCGCAACGAGTTTGCGCCGTCTCTACGGGACAGTCAGGTTAATTGGGGTAAGCTTCCCAGCGCTGAAGCGCTGGGCTAACAACCTCTGCGCCTCCGGCGCGGAGAGAAACGATCCGATTTCGCCAATAAGCTGCGTGCACGCGATCACCGGGGGACCGCGGCTTGTGAGATCGAGAGAGGGTTGGGGCGAGTCTATGCGGAGCGAAGGCCCAGCAACCCACGGAGGCGCTCGCCAAAGGTTGGCGCCTCAGGGCATTCGAAGTAGACCTGGCGGTTGAGGGCCATGAGCATTTGCACGGCCTGCAGCCGCCCATCCCTTGCCGAGAAGTCACCGCCCTCATGAACGAACTCATCGGCGAGGTATTCGATCGCGTGGCCGAGTTTTTCGAGGGCGTGTCCGGCCTGGGGGGTAATGCGGCGGCGGCGATTGGAGCGTATAGGCGTTGTGGGAATGGCCTGAACGCAAGCGGGGAAGCAGAGGCCGGGGGTCGAAGTGGCTGCCACAGTTTTATCCTCAATCTCCTTTTCGGCTCCGTATGCAAAGTATTCACATGACTGAGGTAACGTCTACCGAAAATGAACAACTTCCCAATTGGCCACCGGTTCAGGAAGGTAGATTGATCCATTCATCTGGGCAAATCGACCGTCTCGGCAGGCCCTGAGGCCGCAAGATGAAGCAGAATGACCGGAATCGGCGATTCACCCAGGCGGATGCCTTGACGGAAAGCCGCCGGAAACCTAAGCTCAAACCAAGCATCCTGCTGCAACGACGCCGCTTGCGGTTTCGCCGGGCCGGATGAAATTCCCCACGGATTGGACAGCGATGATTCCCTACCACTGGCAGTACCTCCCGCTGTTTCTGCAGATCCTTGCAGCGTTCGGACTTGGCGCTGTGATGGTGACGGCATCATGGCTCGTGGGGCGCCATCGCAATACGCCGACGAAGCTGGCCCCCTACGAGTGCGGAATTGAGGCCGTGGGCGATGCGCGGCAGCGATTCAGCGTTCGCTTTTATCTGGTCGCGGTGTTGTTCATCCTCTTCGATGTGGAAGCGGTCTTTATGATGCCCTGGGCGGTGGTTTACCGCAAGCTGCCCGCGTTGACGGGCAACCGGCTTTTCGGCTTCTGGGAGATGGTCGTCTACCTGGGGTTTGTGGCCGTGGGGCTCTATTACATCGTGCGTAAGGGAATCCTCAACTGGAGCAAAGATAAGGCGGACCTATAGTGACAGAATCGCTAGCGAGAACTCTGGCGGGACGGGCCGAAGTTCTGGACGGATTGCCGGAGCATGCGGCGATCAAGGCGCTTCTCGCCTGGGATGCGGGGGCTCTGACGGACGCCAAATTTGACCGGGGAGAGCTGACCCTGACGATTACGCCCGAAAAGATCCGCGCAGCTGCGGCTGCCCTTGAGTCCGCGGGCTACAACTTCCTTGAGGATGTCACCGCGGTTGACTGGTTCCCTTCCTCGCCTCGCTTCCAGTTGAGCTACCACATTCTGTCCCATACTTATAAGGAGCGCATCCGGCTGAGGGTCATGCTGGATGGCAACGCTCCTTCGGTCGAATCGATCACCACCGTCTGGCCCTCGGCAAGTTTCTATGAGCGCGAGGTCTTCGATCTCTTCGGTATTCGCTTCGAGGGGCATCCGGAGCTGCGCCGCATCATGATGCCGGACGAGTGGCAAGGGCATCCATTGCGCAAGGACTATCCTGTGGAGGGCTATCGCTGATGACCGAGACGATCGGCCGGCCCGTCCTCGAAGTCCCGATTGCCGAAGGCGCACACGACCAGCACATGGTGCTGAATATGGGCCCGCAGCACCCGTCGATGCACGGGGTTCTACGCCTGGTGGTGGAGATTGACGGCGAGATCGTCGTACGGCTCCATCCAGAGATCGGCTACCTGCATACAGGTATCGAGAAGACCTGCGAGGCGAAGTTTTATCAGCAGGTCGTCCCACTGACCGACCGGATCGATTATCTGAGCCCATTGGCCAACAATCTTTGTTATTGCCTGGCTGTTGAGAAGCTTCTGGGCCTGGAAATACCCGAGAAGGCGCAGTGGCTGCGCGTGTTGCTCGCGGAGTTGACGCGGTTGAATTCGCATCTGGTCTGGTTGGGCACACACGCGATGGACATCGGCGCGCTGACGGTCTTTCTCTACACCTTCCGCGAACGGGAGGAGATTCTGCGGATTCTCGAAGGCCTGTCGGGCCAGCGGATGATGACCAGTTACTTCCGCATCGGCGGCCTCGCGATGGAGCCGCCGCTGGACTTCCACGACCGCGTGCAGAAGTTCATCCGCAGTTTTCCAGAGAAGATCGACGAGTATTCGAATCTGCTGACCGGCAATCCTATCTTCAGAAATCGGCTGAAGGGCGTCGGCATCCTTTCGGCAGCGGATGCGGTGGCGCTGGGTGTGACAGGGGCGAATATGCGCGGCTCGGGCGTGGACTTCGATCTGCGCCGCGATATGCCCTACTCAGGTTACGAGAAGTTTCAGTTCAAGGTGCCTGTCGCAAGCGATGGCGATTGCTGGTCGCGATACGAAATCAGGTTGGTGGAGATGCGGGAGAGTGTCGGGATCATCCAGCAGGCGCTCGACGGGCTGCCCGAGGGGCCGATCAAGGCCGACGCGCCCAAGATCGTGCTGCCCGACCGCGAAAAGATGAAGACACAGATGGAGGCACTGATTCATCACTTCAAGATTGTGACCGAGGGGTTTGCAGTGCCTGCGGGCGAGGTCTATCAGGGAATTGAATCGCCGCGCGGACAGATGGGATACTACGTGGTCTCGGACGGCACGGCCAAGCCATATCGAGTACACATGCGCAATCCGTCGTTTGCAACGTTACAGGCGCTGGAGACGATGTGCAAGGGCAGAATGCTGGCAGACGTGGTGGCGGTGGTGGGGTCCATCGACATCGTTCTGGGGGAGATTGATCGGTGACAAACGGGGGAGCCAATGATCAATTATGCGAAACTTGCAGACATCGCCAAGTCGAAAGATGTCGTGGACACAACGACACTCGAAGCGCACAAGAAGCTGAGACCAGGCTCTTGCGGTTTCTATGAGAACGTCCTGACGCATTTGGTGGTGGAGATGAAGAAGGCCAACGTGGAGCTCAAGAAGAGGAACGCACCTCTCTTCGACCAGATTAAGGTGCCGAGCTTCGACGACGAGTTCCTTTTGACGTACGGGATAAATTCGATGTGCAGAGTTGGGCGTGGAATTATGAGTGGAGGCTGCCGGATCACGGCGGTGATCAGCGGGCCTCCGAATGGCTACGAGATCTCGCGCCGGGAGTATCTCTGCAAGAAAGAAGAGACCTGCCGCGAGGTCATCTCAATCGACGAATTGCACGAGAAGGCGATCTCCTTCGCAGCCGAGGAGGTTGCAGAGGACATTATTTCGGGCGTGCTGATTGGTAAATTCATTTGAGCTTCAAACGGCTGGTATGTGAATCTGGGAGTTGATGCAAATGGGCAATGAAACCATGACCGTGTTTTCTCCCAGGCTGGCTGCGCGCTTCGACGCGCTGGTCGAGAGATACCCCTCGCGGCGTTCGGCGTTGGTGCCGATGCTGCTCTATGCGCAGGACGAGGTCGGCTATCTGTCGGACGCAGTGATTGCCGAGGTTGCGCGACGGATCGGCCTTACGGAGTTGGAAGTCAGGAACGTGGCCAGCTACTATTCGATGCTGCGCTTCAAGCCGGTGGGAAGGTTCAATATACAGGTCTGCACGAACATCAGCTGCATGTTGCGCGGCAGCCACGAGCTATACGAGAAATTCAGAGAAGAGTTAGGCATCGCGGGAAACGGAGCTACAACCGACGGGATGTTTTCGCTGGAAGAGGTCGAATGCATCGGGGCCTGCTGCTGGGCGCCGGCGATTCAGGTGAACTACGACTTCCACGAGGAGCTGAGCCCCAATCATGTGCCGGGGATTTTGGCCGGCTATCGCGGGCGGGCTCAGTCGGGGGGGACAAAAGCCCATGCCTAGGCTGGTCTCGCATCCCGATGAGGTCAAGATCGTTACCCGGCGCTTTGGCCAGGGCGCGGCCAAGATCGATCGCTACATCGAGCTAGGCGGCTACGAGGCGGCGAAGAAGTGCCTGCAGCAGGGAGCAGACTGGATCGTCAACGAGATGAAGGCCAGCGGGCTGCGCGGGCGAGGCGGTGCGGGCTTTCCGACCGGATTGAAGTGGTCGTTCGTGCCGAAGCAGAGCGCGAAACCGAAGTATGTTCTGGTCAACGGCGACGAGAGCGAGCCAGGCACCTGCAAAGACCATCTGATCTTTTTGCACGATCCTCATGCGGTGATCGAAGGCACGATCATTGCCGGGCTGGCCATCGGCGCGAAGGTTGGCTTCATCTATCTGCGCGGCGAATATCGGTATCTCCTTGAGATTATGGAGAAGGCCGTCGACGAAGCCTACGCGCAGGGCTTTCTTGGCAAGAGGATCTTCGGCAGCAACACAGAGTTTCAAATCATTACGCAGACCGGCGCGGGCGCCTACGAAGTTGGCGAAGAGTCGGCGCTTATGGAATCGCTCGAAGGCAAGCGAGGCGTGCCGAGGATCAAGCCGCCCTTTCCAGCTGTCGTCGGCCTCTACGGCGGACCTACCGTGATCAATAACGCCGAAACGATCGCTACTGTACCGCACGTAATTACTATGGGCGCGGCGGCTTATGCGGCGGTGGGTTCGGCGCGCAACGGCGGGACAAGATTGTTTTCGATCAGCGGCCACGTCGAGCGGCCCGGAGTTTATGAATTGCCGATGGGATACAACTTGAAAAAGATGATCTATGAGGTTGCCGGCGGGGTGCGCGGCGGGCGAGGATTGAAGGCCGTCGTGCCGGGCGGCTCTTCGACGCCGGTTTTGCTGCCCGAAGAGATCGACATCGGCATGGACTTCGACCAGGTTGGAAAAGCCGGTTCGATGCTGGGCTCGGGCGGCGTGGTGGCGATCGACGACCAGACATGTATTGTTGAGTTTGCGCTGCGCACGATCAGCTTTTATCAGCACGAGAGCTGCGGCTGGTGCATTCCCTGCCGCGAGGGGACGGATTGGCTGAAGAAGTCGCTGACTCGCTTCCACGCCGGTTTTGGCGAGGCCAAGGACATCGACAACATGCAGTATCTGGCCGAGAACATGATGGGGCGGACGTTTTGTCCGCTCGGCGATGCGGCGGCGATGCCTATGCTGGGATTTGTGAAGAAGTTTCGCAAGGAGTTTGAGGAGCATTTGAACGGGAAGCCGTGCCCGTTCGCGAAGCATATGGATTTAGCCGTGGTTTAGGTGGAAGAAACACGCCGGAGCGCGGAATGCCGGGAAGATATGGACAACGATCAGAAACATATCGATTGGTAATGGAGGCTTGCGCTGACGATTATGAAGAATTCAGCATGATCGTGAGTGAAATCGCAAAGTGGACGAATGGCGATCCAAGTTCGCCGACGATTAGCCAGATCGAGGGGGCGCTGGTTCAATCCATCACGAATAAGGACATTGAAGCGTTTGAGGTGCATAATTGGCGGCTTCGCTTGACCCCGGTACTGCCCGATCACGAGACCATCAAAGAACTTTGGTTCTATGTCACCGAACAAGGCAAGAAGTGGGTACAGGAGATGCGCGAAATTGAGAGCGAAAAGATCTCGACATCGGAGAATGCATGAAGGCCAGGGAGATCATTCGCATCATCGAAATGGATGGGTGGTATCGTTACTCGCAAAAAGGCAGTCACGCGCAGTATAAGCACCCGGTGAAGCCGGGTCGGGTCACAGTTCCGATGCTAGGTGGCAAGGATCTGTCGAAGTCCGACGTTCAAAGTATCCTCAAACAAGCGGGGTTGAAATGACGAATCGCTATTTGGTTGTTTACGCAAAATGCAAAGACAGTAACTTCTCCGGCCACGCTCCCGATGTGCCCGGTTGTGTCTCCGCCGGTGACACTCTCGATGAAATGAACGCAATGATGCGAGAGGCTCTTGAATTTCACTTTGAAGGGATTCTGGAGGATGGCGGTACGATTCCAGAGCCTGCTACGATGAGCGTTGATCTGAAAGCAGAAGATTTTGAGGATGTCGATTACCTCATTGTTCGGCTGCTTGAAGTGAAAGTTCCTGCTCGCAAACATGTGGGCAAGACCGTTCGTGCAGCATAGGAGAAAATGGCAGACGTAACCTTCATTGTCGATGGAAAGAAGCTGACGGCTCCCGCGGGGACGCTGCTGATCGACGCGTGCCGCAAGGCGGGCATCGAGATTCCGGCTTTCTGCTATTACCCTGGGCTGAGCCTGCAGGCGGCCTGCCGCATGTGCGTCGTGCGCCAGGAGAAGGTTCCCAAGCTGCAAACGGCCTGCACGACGACGGTCGCCGAGGGTCAGGTCTTCATCACTGAATCAGACGAAATCGCGCAAGCGCGCCGAGCGACGATCGAGCTGCTGCTGGGCAACCATCCGCTCGACTGCCCGGTCTGCGATGCGGGCGGCGAGTGCGAGTTGCAGGACATGACCTTCAAGTACGGCGCAGGCGAGAGCCTCTATGCCGAAGCCAAGCAGCATCGGGACGAGCAGCAGTGGTCGCCGGCCGTCTTCTTCGACAGGCCGCGCTGCATCCTCTGCTACCGCTGCATTCGCATGTGCGGCGAAGGCATGGACGTTTGGGCGCTGGGAGTGCAGGGGCGCGGCGTGCATTCGACGATTGCGCCGAACGGCGGCGATCATCTCGACTGCGAGCAGTGCGGGATGTGTATCGATGTTTGCCCGGTGGGCGCGCTGACCTCGGGCAGCTATCGCTACAAGACCCGGCCATGGGAGATGAACCACGTCTCAACGGTCTGCACGCATTGCGCCGACGGCTGCAAAGTGACCCTGGGCGTGCGGCAGGTGAATGATGGCTCGGAAATTGTGCGCGCAGACAACCGCGACAAGAGCGGCATCAATGGTGATTTTCTCTGCGCCAAGGGACGGTTTGGATTCGATTTTGTCGAGAGCGCGGAACGATTGACCAAACCGCTGGTCCGAAACGCGGACGGGAGGCTGGAGCCGACCACTTGGGAGCGTGCTCTGCGAATGGCTGCCGGCATCTTCAAAGAGATGCGCGATACGCGCGGCGGCGGGGCGATTGGTGTGATTGGCTCGAACCAGAGCACCAACGAAGAGAATTATCTGCTGCAGAAGTTCGCGCGGACGGTGCTCAAAACCAATAATATTGACCACGAACGAAGCGCCGATTATGCGGCCTTTGCGCGGGCTCTTGCGGGCAACAAGGATAAGGCGGCCGGTTTGCGCGAGACAGCCACTGCGCCTGCGATTTTGCTGATTGGCGGCGATCCTACAGTAGAGCATCCGCTGCTGGCGTGGAACCTGCGTACGAATGTGCGTCTGAATCGCGGCCGGCTTTACGTCGCCAACACAAAGACCATCAAGCTGGAGCGGCAGGCAAAAGCGACGCTGCGGCTGCCAGCCGAGGGCGCCTCAGCACTGGCTTCGTATTTGGATGGCAACAACTCGGTCATCAGTGACACGGCATTTCGCGAGGCTTTACTCGCCGAAGAATCGCTATTGGTGGTCATTGACGCCGACATCGGCGGGGCACAGATCGAGGAGCTGATCGCATGGGGGCTGAAGCGCGGCAATGCGCGATTTGCATCTCTGAGCGACTACTCGAACTCGCGCGGCGCTGCCGATATGGGAGTGCTGCCGGATCTGCTGCCGGGCTATCTGCCAATCGGGGCACCGGGCGCGTTTGCGGAGGAGTATCCCGGAATGCCGGCGACTGCGGGCAAGTCGCTCGAGCAGATCTTTGACGCGGCAACCAAGAAGGGGATAGGCGCGTTGCTGGTAGTTGGCTCGGACCCTGTGGCGTCGCTGAATATCGACCCGGCGAATTTGAAGAACACGTTTGTGATCGTCGCGGACATCTTCCTGACCGAGACCGCGGCTCTGGCCGACGTAGTGCTGCCGGCGGCGAGTCTCTACGAGAAGAGTGGCACGGTGACCAACGCCTTCGGCGACGTGCAACTGGTGAAGAAGGCTGCGGATCGCGCCGGTGTGAAGCCGGAGTTTGAGATTCTTGTGCGGCTCGCCGGAGCAATGGGTGCGGATGTGCGGACGCTGGTCCCCTTCCGCGCGGGCGGTGTGTCGGCCGATCTCGGGCAGTCGCGCGGCGTGCAGGCAGGCGAGGCCGATCGCCATGCGGTGTGGCTGGCGGCAAATGGATTGGAACCGAAGCTGAGCCCACTGGATCCGCTGGCGGTGCTGGACGAGATCGAGAGACTCGTTCCAGGGTACAAGCTCGATCGCTTGAGTCTATTCGGCGGCAACGATGTGCCGACGGAACCGGGATTCGTTCCGGTTGAGACTCTGGTTGCGAACTCGTCGAATGGGCGAGGAGCCATCGAAACGGCGCACAACGGATTGTTTGAATCAGGAACTCTTGGCGAGTACAGCTCGGGGCTGAAGGAATTGAAGGCGCATCAGGCGCGATATGGCGGGTTGAAGGTGATTGGGAGTCGAGGCTAACGGCACGTGACGATTTTGCAATTTTTGCTGTGGAGTTTGCTGAAGGTGGTCGTAGTAACGGTGGTGATGCTGGTTGGCGTCGCCTATACCGTGCTGCTGGAGCGCAAGCTTGTTGGCCGCATTCAGAATCGTTGGGGACCAAGCCGGGTGGGACCGTTTGGCCTGTTGCAGCCACTGGTCGACGGAGCAAAGTCGTTTCTCAAAGAGGACATCATTCCGACGGGAGTTTACCGGCCCCTCTATCTGCTCGCGCCGATTATTGCGTTGGGCTGCGCGCTGATCTCGATTGCTGTCGTGCCCTTTGGCGAGCCGAATGTTGGACCGGGCGGATTGGTGAAACCCGGTGAACTTCATTTTTTTCAAATCTCCGATGTGAACATCGGATTGCTCGTGGTGCTCGGCGTCACCTCGATCAGCGTCTACGGCATTGCGCTGGCAGGTTGGTCATCAAACAGCAAGTATTCGCTTCTGGGGGCGCTGCGCTCATCGGCACAGATGGTCAGCTACGAACTGGCGCTGGGGCTTTCGCTGGTGGGCGTGGTGCTGCGCGCCGGATCGCTCAATTTGAGAGTCATCGTCGAGCAGCAGTCGGTGGACGGCATGCTGAGCTGGAATCTCTTCGGTGGAATGCAGTTCGTCGCGTTCTTTATCTATCTGATGGCGGCTTATGCTGAGACGAACCGGTCGCCCTTCGATCTGCCGGAGGCGGAAAGCGAGCTGACGGGCGGCTATCACACCGAGTACAGCTCGATGAAGTTTGCCATGTTCTTCATGGCCGAGTATGCCAACATGATTACGGTGGGCTGCGTTGCGACGCTGCTTTTTCTTGGCGGTTGGACCAGCCCTTTCGGCGATCAGCTTCCGCCGCCGCAGAATATCTTCGTTCACGCTCTGTTCCCGATCTTCTGGTTTGTGCTCAAGGTCTTTAGCTTTCTCTTTTTGTATGTCTGGGTGCGGGGAACGCTGCCGCGCTTTCGCTATGACCAGTTAATGAGTTTCGGATGGCGCTGGCTGATGCCGCTCGCGATCCTGAACATTGTGGCGACGAGCCTTTGGCTGGCGTATCACTGAGGTAGAATCGGGCTTGCCCGGAGCTTGCGATGCATGTGATCTTGTTTGCCGTGTTTGCCGGATTCTGCCTGGCGGGAGCAATCAACCTGCTCCTGCAAAGCCATCCCATCAATAGCGCCTTGTCGCTGATTGTGGTGATGACCTCGCTGGCCGTGCTTTACCTGATGCTGGGCGCGGAGTTTCTGGCCATCGCGCAGGTAATCGTCTATGCCGGGGCGATCATGGTGCTCTTCACCTTTGTGGTGATGCTGCTGAACGCCGGGCGCGAAGACCGCACACTTGGTAGCCGCGCCGCGCTACGAATCGGATTTCCCGCGGTAGTCGCTTTTTTGGCCGTCATCGCTACCATGATTCTTCATGCGCAAGGGCTGGGCCAGGCCAGCTTGAATGAAGCCATCACCACGACGGAGGAGCTGAGCGCCGTACTCTTCACCAAACTGCTGCTGCCTTTCGAGGTCACCTCGGTGCTGATTCTCATTGCGATTCTCGGCGCGGTGGCGCTGGCCAGCCGCAGTGAAGGCCAAGAGGAAAGGACGGGCGGCAAATGAGTTCCTTCCTCTCGCAACAGGTTCCGCTGTCGTGGTATCTGCTATTAAGCGCCGCGTTGTTTTCGCTGGGAGTGGTGGGTTTTCTCTTCAAGCGCAACCTGATTACTGTCTTCATGTCGATTGAGCTGATGCTCAACGGCGTGAACCTCTCGTTTGTAACCTTCGCGCACCAGTGGCATGCGGTGAAGGGACAGATCTTCGTCTTCTTTGTGATGATGGTGGCCGCGGCGGAGGCTGCGGTGGGTCTGGCCATCATTATTGCCGTCTTCCGCGCGCGCGCAACCCTTGCAGTCGACCGCATCGACTTGATGAAACTATGATCGTGAACCTTCATCTTTGGTACATTCCGCTGCTGCCTTTCGCGGGATTCCTTATCAATGGAATCCTGGGACGACGGCTGCCCAAGTGGCTTATCACCACGGTTGCGCTGCTAGCGCCGCTGGCGGCATTCGGTGTTGTGCTTTGGTGTGCGGTGCTCACTCTCACGCCTATCGAGCTTCGAAGCTGGAATGGCCCAGGCTCGATTCCGGCAGTCTTGTCGCTTCCCTTCACGGAGACCTGTCCTCTTGCCTGGATCAACATCGCAGCGCTGCATGTGGATTTCAGCTTCGTCCTCGATCAGCTCTCGCTTGTGATGTTGCTGGTGGTGACGGGAGTCGGCCTTCTGATTCACGTCTACTCAGTCGGCTACATGACCGATGACGAGGGCTACGCGCGCTACTTCAGCTACCTAAATCTTTTTCTCTTTTTCATGACGGTGCTGGTGCTGGCCGGCAATGCGCTGGTGATGTTCGTCGGCTGGGAGGGCGTGGGGCTGGCCTCGTATCTGCTGATCGGCTTCTGGTTCAGCAAGAAGTCAGCCGCCGACGCGGGCAAGAAGGCCTTCATCGTTAATCGCATCGGCGACTTCGGCTTCCTGGTTGCGATGTTTCTGCTGGTTGCCAACTTCGGCACGCTGACATTTACCGAGATCGCGGCGAAGCTCGGCATGGACCCCGGATGGAATGGCGGCGTGGTCACGGTAATTGCGCTTTGCCTGATGCTGGGTGCGGCCGGCAAGAGCGCGCAGCTCCCGCTCTACGTCTGGCTGCCGGACGCGATGGAGGGCCCGACGCCGGTCTCCGCGCTGATTCACGCGGCAACGATGGTCACGGCGGGCGTCTACATGGTCGCACGGACGCATGTGATCTTCGACCATTCGCCCTTCGCGCTGAGCGTCGTTGCCATCGTTGGCGCGGCGACGGCGCTATTCGCGGCGACCATTGCACTCGTGCAGAGCGACATCAAGCGTGTGCTGGCCTACTCGACGATCTCGCAGCTTGGGTACATGTTTCTTGGTTGCGGCGTGGCGGCTTACTCGGCGGCGATCTTTCACTTGATGACTCACGCCTTCTTCAAGGCGCTGCTCTTCCTCGCCGCGGGTTCGGTGATCCACGCTCTCGGCGGCGAACAGGATCTGCGCAAGATGGGCGGCTTGTGGAAGAAACTGCCGGTGACGTTTGCGGTGACGACCGTCGGCGTGCTGGCCATTGCGGGAATCTGGCCCTTCGCGGGATTCTTTTCTAAGGACGCGATTCTCTCTGCGGCCTTTTTGAGCGGGCAGAATGGCCGGATCTTGTGGACGGTCGGAGCGGTCACTGCTCTGCTGACTTCGTTTTATATGTTCCGGCTTTGGTATCTGGCCTTCTTCGGCGAGTCGCGCAACCCGGATACACACCCGCATGAGAGCCCATGGTCGATGCGCGTGCCGCTTGTGATCCTGGCGCTGCTTTCCATCTGCGGCGGCTGGATCGGCATCGATCTCGCACATGGCTTAATCAACATGGAGCGCTTCACCGATTTTCTTGCTCCGGTTTTGGGCGCACGAGCGGCGGCGAGCGGCGGCGAGGGGATCGAGCTTTATCTGAGCCTGTTGGCGGTTGGCCTGGCGCTGCTGGGTTGGCTGGTGGCGTTTCTGTTTTATGGCCGGGAGACAGAGACGCCGGCGCGGCTGGCGAGGGCTCTGTCAGGCGGCTACAAGCTGCTCGAGAGGAAGTATTTTGTCGACGAGATCTATGGCGCGATCATCGTGAAGCCGTTGCTCGTCATTTCGGAATACATCTTAGGCTGGGTTGTGGATGTGGGCATTCTTGGCGGTGCCGCGTGGCTGCTCGGCGGTATCGCAATGTTTAGCGGCGCGATCTTGCAGCGCTGGCAATCGGGCAATCTGCGCTCGTATGCTGCGTGGCTGGCCGCGGGGGCTGCGGCTGTGCTGATCTTCCTGCTGGTGCCGTGGAGCACGGTCTGGCCGGCGTCGATTGAGTTTGTTTGGAAGGCGGCGGGCCATTGAGATGATGAACGAAATCAACAACTCGATTCTCACGCTGATCCTGGCGCTTCCGCTGGCTGGAGCGGTGCTGGTGTTGCTCACGCCCGACCGCTGGAGGATGCCTAACTGGGTCGCGCTGATGATCTCTCTCGCTACTTTTGCGCTAACACTGCATCTGCCGGCGCACTTTAGTGGAGGACTGAGCGGCTTTCAATTTGTGGCAAATCTTCAGTGGCTCGAATCCCCGAAGATCTTCTACCACGTCGGCATCGATGGGCTGAGTCTTTGGCTGGTTGTGCTGACTGGACTGCTTGCGCCGGTGGGTATCGTGGCAAGCTGGGGTGCGATTCGGTCGCGACGCAAGCTCTTCTACGCGCTCTTCCTGGTGCAACAGACGGCGATCTTCGGCGTCTTTGTTTCGCTGGACCTGATCTTGTATTACGGCTTCTGGGAGTTGTCACTGGTACCGATGGCGATTCTGATCGCCATGTACGGACGCAAGGATGGACCGAAGGCGGCGCTGAAGTTTTTCCTCTTCACCTTCATTCCATCGGCGCCGTTGCTTTTGGCGATTCTGTGGCTCTACGCGCAAAGGGGTAGCTTCGACTACACCAGTCTGCAAAGTGACATTGCCCTTGGGCTCGTTCCCGCATGGCCGTTGTGGTGGGTGGCGATGGCGTTTCTGGTCGCCTTTGCCGTTAAGGTTCCGGTTTTCCCACTGCACGGATGGCTTGCCGATACTTTTGGCGAGGCTCCTGTGGCGCTGGCGATGGTGGTAGCGGGCAAGCTCGGTCTCTACTCGATGCTGCGCTTTCACATCGGCCTCTTTCCGAACGAATCGCGAATCGCGGCTCCGGTATTGGTGGCGCTGGCGGTCATCGGCGTGCTCTACGGCGCTTGCCTTGCGTTGGTGCAGCGTGACTTCTGGCGGTTGATGGCCTTTGCGGCGTTGAGCCATCTGAGCTTGATTACGCTTGGCATTTATGGGCTGACACAGACAGGGTGGGAGGGCGCAATCTACCAGATCCTCAATCACGGTGTGGTGGATGGCGCACTTTTCCTGCTGCTGGGCGTGCTCTACGATCGCTACTCGACGAGCGAGATCGGCGCCTACGGCGGGCTCGCCGCGAAGTTGCCGCGTACTGGGACATTCTTTGTCTTCGGTTCGCTCGCGATGATCGGCCTGCCGATGATGGGCGGGTTTGTCGGCGAGTTTGTCATCCTCGTCGGAACCTTTACCGGCGTCAGCAAGGGCTGGGCGATTGCGGCTACCTTCGGCGTGATTCTCGGCGCGGCTTATATGCTTTGGCTGGTGCAGCGGCTCTTTTATGGGCCAGAGAGCAAATTGGCCGAGTCAACACCTCCGCGGGATTTGCGCTTTGGCCAGATGGCCGTGCTTTGGCCGCTGGCGGCACTGATGCTGGCGATGGGCGTCGCGCCCATGGGCTGGCTGCCAACGATTGAACAGGGGGCGCATCGGGCGTTGCACGCGGCTCGATTCAGCCCGGCATCTGCGACTCCGGTCTCGATGTCAGGGGAGGGCCAGCGGTGAATTCTTACCTCTTCTATCCCTTCCTTGATAACCCTCTCTTCCGCGTCCTCCCCGAGGTTGTTCTCACGCTGACTGGCGTGTTGGTGATGCTGATCGACGCCACGCTGCCGCCGCACTGGTCGCGCCGCTGGCTTGGCTGGGTCGCGGCTCTCGGCGCGACGCTGGCTCTGTGGGGCAGCCTGTTGCAGTTTGTTCTGCCGCAGGGAACAGGCTTCTCGGGCACGGTGGAGACCAGCGCCTTCACGATCTTCTTCCACGTGCTGATCTGCGGCATCGTGCTCGTTGCGCTGCTGCTCTCGGTGGATGCTCTGCCTGCTGACAGCCATCATCAGGGCGAGTTTTACGCGCTGATCGTCTTTGGCGCGGTGGGCATGTGTTTGCTCACCGGCGCGGTCGAGTTGCTGCTGGTTTTCATCGCACTCGAAATCTCATCGATCGCGACCTATGTGCTGGCCGGTTACCGCAAAGAGACGGCACGCGGTCCCGAAGCGGCCATCAAGTATTTCCTGCTTGGATCGTTTGCCACGGCCTTCCTGCTTTACGGCATCGCGTTGATCTTCGGCGCGACGGGCACGACGCAGATCTATGAGATCTCCCGGCTCGCGCCCGTTGCGGAGAATCATTCGTTCATCCTGGCGGGACTAGGGCTGATGCTTGTGGGCATTCTCTTCAAAGTCTCAGCCGCGCCTTTTCATGTGTGGACACCGGACGTCTATGAGGGCGCGCCATCGCCGGTTGTGGCACTGATGTCGACAGCGCCGAAGGCGGCCGCCTTTGCGTTGCTGCTGCGCGTGGTCTACGAGATGCTGCCGTCGCTGCGGCCTGTTTGGGAGCCGCTCCTGTGGGTTGTGGCTGTGCTCTCGATGACGATTGGGAATCTTGCCGCTCTGCGCCAGAGGAACGTGAAGCGGATGCTGGCCTACTCGGCGATTGCCCACGCAGGCTATCTGCTGGCGGCCTTTGCAGGAGCCGGAAATGACGGCATTGCCGCCGCGAGCTTCTATATCGCAGCCTATGCAGCTATGAATGTCGGCATCTTCGCTGTAGTTACGTTGGCCAGCGGCTATGATGAGAAGCTGCCGCTCATCGACGATTTTCGCGGTCTGGTTTACCGTTCACCGCTGCTCGGCGGCCTGCTGATCTTCTTCCTCGCCTCTCTGATTGGAATTCCCTTCACCGGGGGGTTCTTCGGGAAGCTGACCTCGTTTTCCTCAGCGATCGGCGGCGGCGCCATCTGGCTGGTCATCATGGGCCTGCTGAATTCAGGTGTCGCTGCCGCGTACTATCTGAGGCTGGCGCTGGTTGCGGCTCAGCGTCCAGTCGATGAAGATGCATCGAAGCCGAGGCCGCGAGTGGGGGTCGCAGTGGGAGCGGCCCTGTTGCTGGCAGCAGCGGCTACGCTGGCTCTGGGAGTCTTCCCAAATGACACGCTGCGGTCGGCGCAGGCTGGCGCGCATACCTTGCAGGCGCCTCCCGCTGAGAGCGGAACAGCCACGCTGCCGAAGACGCTGCCGTGATCGTGTATCGCTCCTCGATTGTTGAAAGCTGCAAATCCTTCCTTCAATAGATAGGTTCGAGGATCGACTCCGCGGGAATCGGCTTGGCACGAGTGGTTCGCGGTTCCATGTGGTCGATGAGAGCTCTATAGTACTGTGCGGTGCGGCGAAGCACCTTGCCATTGGCGTAATGGTCGAGAACCCAGGCGCGGGCAGCCCATCCCATCTTGCGGCGCCACGCAGGATTGCGGAGCAGCCGAAGCACAGATTCACAAATGGCAACCGGATAACCGGGAGGGATCAAGAGGCCGGTCACCTCAGGCACCACTGCGTCGCGAGAGCCGGTGGCCAGGGTTGTCACAACGGGAATCCCGGTGGCCGCCGCCTCGAGGATGACATTTGGAAAACCTTCTCGCCAGGTGGGCAAGACCATCACATCCATCACGCGGTAGTAGGGGGCTGTGTCGGCGACAAACCCGGTCAAGTGAATTCGTGGATGACTCTCGATGCGTAAGCGTAGCGCGCGGCCAAGCGCATCTTCGGCAGCGTCGAACCAGCCCACCAACAGGAGACGTGCGCTGGGCTTCTGGGCGAGGATCGAATCGAAGGCTTCGACCAGCTCCGGTACGCCCTTGTCGCGGGTCAGGCGGCCGACAAAGCCAATCACCTCGGCATCTTCTGGCAGTCCAAGGCGTGCGCGAAGCCGATCCGGTCCAGGGTGGAAGCGCTCGATATCGACGCCGTTGCTGCTGCCGTTGCCAAGCACGCGCAGTTTCCTCTCCGGAGCTATACGAAGCACCAGGGCTAGCTCGAGCAGGCTGGCGCTATTGCAAATCACGGTATGGGAACAGGCCGAGGCGATACGTTCGGCGGCGAGCAAAATGCGGCGCCTGATTCCAATCGAGGTTTCGAGTTTGAGGCCACGCAGGAAATACACCCTGGCCGGCACGCGGCACAAGACGGCAGCTATCGAACCCAAGAGTCCGGCCTTGGGTGTGCTGAACTCGGTCATATCGGGCTTGAGCCGCCAGAGCAGACAAACCAGGCGCAGCAATGCCAGAAGATCGGAGAGCGGTGCGATCTCGCGCCTCATGGGGATGGCAACGGATTGAACACCCTCTTGCGCGGCCGTCGAATGGAGCAGTTCGCCAGGGCTTGAGACCAGGGTCACTCGAAAGCCTGCCTCGCAGAGCATGCGGAGCCGGCCGCGAAGAACCAGGCAGGTTTGGGCGTTGGTGATTCCAACGACGATGTGAGGGCTCGGGGACGAATTGAGCTTCTGCGCCGGCCGATCGGCCGAGGACGAAGTGCGTTTCCGCACATTCCAGAATGCAGGCAGGAAGCCTATATCTGCGATCTTTCTACAGCGGTCGAACACGAGCACTCCCCAAAGGCGTACAGCGGCGCCCCGATATGAAACCGGAATCGGTCACGCTTATGGAAAGGTGCTCAATGGATTCGAGAGTTCGTGCTTACCAGACGCTCTGCCGGGCCCCACGCCCTCGAACGTCGACTCTCGTTCCCCTACTCAGCCGCTCCCCCGTGATAACGCAGATGAGACCTAAAAGGTTTGATTACAGGTGGAATTGGTGAATGTCAGCGTTCCTAGGAAACATTAAAAGCCTTTTATCTGTCAAGAGGAACTTTTCCACAGGAAAACTAGACAGTAACCATAGGAACCAAGCAGTCTCTAATATGCTCAGTAAAATGTTGAGGATTCACACATGCTCGCGAATCGACAGCGAAGAGTCCTTCTGCTGATCCCTCATCTTGGCGGAGGCGGTGCAGAGCGCGTGATGGAGTTACTGGCGCGAAGACTTGATGCGGAGAAGTACGAGCTGCACCTGGGAGTGATCACACAGAGCGAGAGCGATTGCGAAGCGCTGCCGCCCTGGGTCCAACTTCATGCTCTGGGGGTGCCGAGGGTGCGTGCGGCGGCGATCCCTTTGCTCAGGCTGATTCGCCAATTGAGGCCCGATCTGGTTCTCTCCGGGATGTTTCATCTGAACTTTCTGGTGCTTCTGCTGCGGCCGTTTTTGCCGGGGAGAACACGTGTCCTGGTCCGCCAGAATGGCACTGTCTCCTCGGCATTGGCCGATGGCCGTTTGCCCTGGTATACCCGCACACTCTACCGGCTCCTGTACCCCCGTGCAGACTGGGTGATCTGCCAGACTCGATCGATGGCTGACGATCTCGCTCGAGAGTTGGGGCTGCGGCAAAGCCAGCTTGTGGCGTTGCCCAATCCTGTGGATGTGGAAGAGATTCGTCGTTCCATTGGCGACCATTCGGAGCTTCAAACCGGCTCTGGACTGCATCTGCTGGCCGTCGGGAGGCTCGCGCGGGAAAAGGGCTTCGACCTGCTGTTGCAAGCATTGGCCTCGGTTCGCAAGCAGTTTCCCGGCGTCGGTCTTCTGATCGCCGGGATTGGCCCCGAGGAGGCGGCACTCAGGGCTCAGTGCCGTGGGCTGGGACTCGACTCCGTGGTGCACTTTGCAGGTCAGGTTGATCGCCCATGGGCTTCCTCTGCGGATGCCGCGCTTTTTGTGCTCCCCTCGCGGCAGGAAGGAATGCCCAACACTCTCCTTGAGGCGGCTGCCGCGGGATTGCCGATTGTGGCGTTGCCTGCATCGGGAGGCGTGGTGGAGTTGCTGCGCGATCAGCCGGGAGTGTGGCTCGCGCCTGAGATCTCCGCCGAGGCTCTGGCCAATTCCCTGCTCGCCGCTCTTCAAGGCCTGCGGCCCGGTCAGCGCTTTGCGCATTCTTTTGTCGAGGAGTTCAGCATGGGCCGGGCGATCAAGGCTTACGAAGAGCTGATCGATCGCACTCTTGAGGAGAAGCGCGGCAGGCCGTTCACATCAGCCGGCTCGATATGAAAATCGAGTCCGCCTGGACGAGCGCCTGCTTTAGACTTCCCCGCTGTACTCTGCCACTGGCTCAATCGTCACTGTTTGAGCGCGTCGCCGGCGAGAGAGCGGCGCGCCCATCAGCCAATAGAAGAGCGGCCCGAGCAGAGCTACGATTGCAGCGAAGAGCAAGGCTGAGATCGAGCCGATCTGCTCTGCCCGCGCGGCATAGAGCGCATAGCCGATCAAGATCGCCGGCCCCACGCCCAGCGCAATGGCGAAGGCGAGATTGCCGGCTCTGAAGGGACGATTGAGCCCCGGTTCGCGCACGCGCAAAACTACCAGCGCTACAAACTCCAGCATCAGACTCGAGCCGTAGAGTACAAGGTCGATGGAGATCAGTCTTTCGAAGGGCAAGCTAAGCGCAGCAGCCCACGCCGTTCCGCAGAGCAGCACGCTGACCCATGGGACGCGATGGCGATTGCAGCGCGCAAGAGCCTGCGGCAGCATGCCGTCCTCGGCCATCGCCGCCGGAACGCGCGTATAGCTGAGGACCAGTGCGTTGAACATGCCGAGGCCGTTCATGGCTCCGCCGGCAATCACCGCCAGGCCGAGCAACGGCCCACCGAGCGTCACTGCCACATCCACCCAGTCGCCGGTCGAGAAGCTGGCTGTTGAAATCCCCGCCGCCGCCATCGCGCCCAGCGGAATCAGATAGCCGACGGCGACGAGAATTGTCGCAAGCACCATGGCGCGCGGATAGTTGCGCTGCGGGTTTTCTACCTCGTCGGCGACGGTGGCGGCGTTGTCCCAGCCCATGTAGTTCCACATCGCAACTTGAATCGCGATGGCGATACCGCCTTGCGCGTGTGTCTGCGTCCACTGAACCGCAGGATGGAAGATGTACCAGTGCCAGAAGCCGAGCCCCGCCAGAACAGCAAACGGCGAGAGCAGCAGCACGAACAGCACCATCGATCCGTTGCCTACCGAGGGAGCGCCGAGCAGGTTCCACGCGGCGCAAACAGCGATCACCAGCAGAGCCCAACCAAAGCGGCCCCAGCCGGCGGTGAGCGAGGGATCGAGCTTACCAAGATAGCTGACGAAGAGCGCCGGATAGATGGCCATGTCGAAGATGCTGGCAGCCAGCGAGAGCCAGCCCTCCTGAAAACCCCAGAAGGGGCCCATCGCGCGGCGCACCCAGACATAGAAGCCGCCATCGGCGGGAATCGCGCTGGCCAGCTCGCCGACCATCAGTGCAGTCGGCAGGCTCCAGATGAACGGCAGAATGAGGAGAATCAGAATCGCGAGGCCATAGCCCGCGCCGCCCAGGATGTCTTCAATGCCGTAGGGCCCGCCCGAAACCATGAAGTAGGTGGCGGCGACCAGAGGAAGAAGCAGCATCTTTCCCCGAATCCCACTGCCGAAGATCGCCCATGGTGGAGAACGTCTCGAAACGGACTGGAGAGCAGAGGCCATCAAATTAAATCTAACAACAAATAGCCGCTCGGAGAGGAGTTGCGGGCATGTTTTTTTGTGTGCAATTCGCGTAGGAAATCAGCTGCTATTTGTCGCGATGCGATTTTGGCCTTACGCAGGGTTTTTGGAGTCGTGAGGAAGGAGTTTCCAGGTCCAAAACCATAGGAAGAAGAAGGTGCTCACGGTCCAAAGCGAAGTAGCGAGAGCGATGCCAGCCACGCCAAACCAGCGCATGAGAAGCAGATTCAGCACAATATCCAGCGCCAGATTGAGCGCGCCGCAGTAGAAGATCAGATCGGTGCGGCGCATGGCGACAAGAAAGCGGTAGAAGACGCGGCTCGAAACGAAGAACGGGATCTGAATGGCATACATCGCCAGCACCGGGGTCACGAGCGCCGTGTCGCGGGGCCCAAAGACTCCATGCTGAAATGTGAGGCGGATCAACAGATGCGCTCCGGCGACCAGCGCCAGCGCGATCGGCGTAGAGACGAGCGCCGTGAGCCGGACCCAGGTGCGCAGCGTGTGGCGGCAGCCGGCCCAATCACTGTGGGCGATCATGCGGGAGAAGTGGGGAACCACGGCCGATGAGACTGCTCCCGCTAGCAAAGTGATCACGACACTCACGAAGCGATTGGCGTAGGCCAGCGCCGAGACGCTTCCAGCGGGGAGCATGGCGGCCATCGACTGATCGACCAGCAACCCGCCCGACGCTACCACGCCGCTGAGCAGCACCGGGCCATACTGGCGCGCTACTTCGCTTGTGGCTTCTGTGGCTCCATGCCACCAGAGGCGAAAGCGATAGCCGCGCGAATCCATCATCCAGCCAACCAAGATGGCGTGAACGAGAGCGCCAGCCAGAGTGGAGTAGACCATGGCCCAGATTCCGTAGCGGCTGCTCAGCAGCAACGCGCCAGCGATGATGAGGACCGGGGTCGCCACCGGCGCCAATGCCGGAAGGGCGAAACGGTCAAAGGTGTTCAGAACGGCGGTGCAGTTGGTGGCGATGCCGGTGATCAGCACAACAGGCAACAAGGCATAGAAGAGCCGGATCGAGAGCGCGAGCTTTTCCGGCGGAAAGTGCGATGCGATCAACGGAAAGAAGCCACGTGCGGTGAGCGCCATGACGCACGAGGCCGCGGTGAGCAGCAGGCAAACCCAGAGCATGGAGCTCGAGAGAAGTTGCTGCGCGCGGTCGTGGCCTTCGTGCTCGCGCACGCGGATCAGCGTCGGCACGAGGGCCTGATTCATCGACTCGGAGATAAGGTTGATCAGAAGATTGGGAATGAGAAAGGCCGCGAGGAAGGCGTCCATGGCATCGGAGCGGCCGTAGACACCGGCGACGGTGAACTCCTTGAGGGTGGCGGCGAGCTTGACGATGATTCCCGCCGCGGCGACCGACGCCGCCGCGCGGAAGATGCGGCGATTGACGCTGCCGCCCCGAAAGAGATGCGCGGTTTGAGGGAGTGGCGGCATGAGTGCGGGCTAAACCGCAAGTCTACAGCATCGGCTCCGAGACCGGTTCAATGAGCTGGTCTTCACACTGAGAGTCTTATCGTCAGGCGGCGAGCGGCCTAATCTTACGACGGTTCTTCTGTAGCTCGATCCATAGATCGTACTGAAGCTGCGCCTTCGAGAAGAAGTCGGGGGAAAGCGAAAGGGCCTCGCCGAGTCGAATACTGAGGTCCATGGTCACCGCGGTGCGACCGTTGAGGATGCGGGAGATGGTAGCGCGCGCTACGCCGATGTGCTCGGCGAGCTGGGTCGCAGTCGTGTTGCCGAGGAATTCTTTCAACAACTCGCCTGGGCTTGCCGGGTTGTACATCATTGTCATGGTCGTTGCTCCTTAGTGATAATCCTGATAGTCAACGAGGACTGCATCCTCGCCCTCAAAAGTGAAGGTCAGCCGCCAATTACCGTTAACGTTCACCGACCAATGCCCTTTGAGATCTCCTCTCAGCGGATGCCAATCCCAACCCTGCCGGTTCATATCGAGCGGTGTCGAGGCCAGATTCAGCGTGGTCAGTAAGATGCGCAGCCGAGATTCATGTTTGGGCTGGATGCCCGCCTTTGAGCCCGTTCTGAAAAACCTCTCGACGCCGCGATGCCGGAACGTTCTGATCACAAACAAAGTGTAACATGTAATGTTACACTTTGCAAGACCATTTTTAAGTCATCGATTCACTTCGGCATACCCGGCCTGCGGAGTTCCTTGATAGACAGAGAAGCAGACGGCCAGCTCTTCGGGGCATTCGACGGCCAGGCGGCCGGCCAGAGAGATCAGCGCCATCAGCAGCCAGGTTGTGCGGCTCTCTTCGACAGTGGCTACGAGCGAGGTGACAATCCAGACGAGCAAGGCTGTGACCAACGACCATTTGAGTGGGCCGCGGGTTTGGGCGATCGACCAGATTGCCGCGACCACAATTGCCGTTGCGAGGAAGAGCGCGACAAGCCCGCCGGCAACTGCGATGGAGAGAGGCGTGTTGTGGGCGGTATCGATGGGCGCCAAGCCAGCCGCGGAGACGAAGGCGCCCGCGCCGGTGCCGAAGAAGGGTGCGCGAACAAAGGCATGCCAGCCTGCCTGCCAGATGTTGAGACGCTGATTGAGGTCGCCGTGGCGAAGCTGCCCGCTGATCGTGGCAAGCCGCTGGAAGGTTCCGAGCGGAACGGTTAACCAGAGAGCGGCGCCGACCGGCGGCAGCGCCAGCGCCGAGGCGAGCAGCCTTTTCGGGTGGCCGCGAGTCAACAGAACTCCGCTGCCTGCGAGAGCGATCACCGAGGCCAAAAATCCTCCACGAGAGGCTGTGAGCAAGACGGCAACGAAGCCCAGTGGAAGGTATCCGGCCGCAAGCAGTCGCCAGGGCCATCGGCGTTCGCTGTTGACAAGCAGCGCAGCCAAGGGAAAGGCCAGATCGAGAAAACGGGCCAGATCGTTGGGGTCCTGCCCTGCGGCGGCAAAGCGGATCTGGTCGCTGGCAATCGCCTCGGCTGAGGCAAAGTTAGCTAGCGTGAGCACCGCCAGCAGCCATGAACCGGCTACGACAGTTCGCAAGAGAGCGCGGAGGTAGCTGGGGCCTTCGGCAAACTCCCAGACGAGCCAGACGATCATCATCTCCTGGATGAACCCGCGGATTTTGTCGATGGTCGCCACGGGCTCGACGGTCCAGAAGTACGTGCAGCAGAGCCAGAGGTAGAACGTCAACACAAGCCACTGCATCGTGCCTGGAGCGCGGATGCGGCCGGATTGAAGGACGGCGGGAATGGCGGCGAGCAGCAGCAGCAGGCCTGCGACGCGCGCTACGTTGCCCAGCGGTTCGCCCAGATCGAGGGAGTACTCCCACGGGATCGCAAAGGCGAAGAGCAGCAAAAAGAGCCATGCGATGCGGCGCATCAGTCTAAAACCTCTGCGAATAGACAAGGCCCGAGTAGATCGTTACGCCGATGGCCGACTGAATTGCCGACTCCATCGTATGGTTCCACAGGTTTTTCGCCGCGGAGTCAGGCACGAAGAGAATGTCGCGGTCGCGTACCGGCTGGTCGGGCTCCTGGCCGTGCAGCATCTTCCGCAGGTTGAGAGTGGTCAGCGTGCGTCCGCCTTTTTGTTCGCGGATCAGGAGGGCTTTGCCAATGGAGGCGTTCTGTGTCGGCCCCCACGCTAGCGAGAGAGCCTGCACGACGGTGAGCCCTTGCGCCGGATCGACAGCAAATCCGCCGGGACGCTGGACATCGCCCACCACGTAGACCAGGCCCGCACGGCTCACCTGGACTGTGTCACCGGGAGCGAGTTCGGGGTTGTGATCGGCCGCGGTGTCGGTTCCGCTGGGGTCGAGCACCACCGGATGCGGCGTCTTGGCGTCGTCGCGATGGAAGACATTGACCAGGCGGCCCGCGCTCGGCGCGAGACCCGAGGCTGCAGAGATCAGGTCGAGCAGACGGTGATGGAGCGTGTAGGGATAGACACCTGGATGCACGACCTCGCCGAGAACGCTCACATCCTGGCCGGCATAGGACGTGATAAGCACCGTGACCTGCGGATGAAGCAGCATCCCCTTGGCAATGAGCACCGCTTCAATCACGCGCGCGGCGGCCTGTTCGTCGAGACCATCAAGCTTGACCTCGTGAATCATGGGCAGGGTTACAACGCCTGAAGGCGAGACACGGACGATGGAGTGAAACTCAGGGGTATGGAACTCGCTGATGTCGAGACAATCTCCCGGCGCGATGGGAGCAGGCATGGGTGAGGCCGACAGTGTGGCGGCGATTGGCGGCTGCCCGGCCTGATTGGGGATGTCCCAGGCTACCGGCGCATCTTTGGCGTTGGGTGTCGCTTTGGTTTGCTGCGGAGCGGGAACGCGAACCACTCCGGTGGGCAGGCCCGAGGTGCTGGGCGTGGGGGCCTGCGCCCGTGCGGCCGCGCTAGCCAAAAGAACTGCAAAGAGCAGCAAAACGATACGGGCTGCCGAGGGACGAATCGACTCAAGCAAGAGTGCGCCTCCCACGGCCAGCCAGATGCCGAAAAACAGAGTGATCGCCATCGAAAGAGGCAGATCTGGCGCGACCGGCTTGTCCGGCTGGCGAGCATAGTCCACCACGGAGATGTTGCTGCCTTGGACCCCGGCTGCGAGGCCCGCCTCCTCGGCCTTTTCGAGCGCGCGGACATAGAGCGCGTGATTGGCGTTAGCTTCTTCGCGCATGGCCGCATATTCGGTAGCCGCTTCATTGGCTTTCATGCCTTCGCCGGTCGCTGTTTCAAGGTTTTTCCGGACCAGTTGTTCGCGCTCAAGGGCAGTCTGCCAGGCGCTGTGAAATCGCTCGATCAGCTTGACATCTTCGGCCTTCTTCTGCCGGTCGAGATCCTGCAACTGACCGCGAATCTCGACGACGCGGGGAAAGTTGGGACCGTGTTCGATGCTGAGCTCGGCCTCCTCCTGTTCGAGTTCACTCTTGCGCGAGTGGATCTGTTGCAGGAGCGCAGTTGCAAAGTCTCCGCTCTCTGCTTGCAGACGCGGATCGGAGGCAATGACCAGCTCAGGATCGCCCTGGGTTGCCGCGTGGTACTGCGCTTCCCGCAGAATGCGGTCGGTTGCCGCGGCGACCAGCTGACGGCCGAGTTCGTCGATCTCGAGTAGAGCGGAGGTGTGCTCTGTCTCGCCGAGCTGGCCGTTGGCCATTGTTTCGGGAGTGCTGAGCAGGCCATGCTCTCGCTGAAAGGCTGCGAGGCGCTGATCATCGCGGTCCACGCGGGTTTTCAGATCCTTCAGCTGACTTTGCAACCAATCTGATGCTTGCAAGGTAGCCTGCACGCGGGCATCCGCATCCTGCTGGCCGTAGGCGCGAATTAAAGCATTCACGACGTTGGCCGAGAGAGCGGCGTCTGCGCATCGAAAACGAATCTGAATCAACAACGTGCGCGGCAGTGTCTCAACGCGAAGCTTCCGCTGGAAGCGCTCGAGCAGCCAGGCCTGAGCCTCCGGCGCGGGTGCATCGGGATGAAGATCGGGGAAACGGCTGCGAAAGCGCCCCATGAATCCGGGGGCGTCATAGAGTTTGAGGCTCGTGATGATTCTCCAGGCCAGCTGATCGCTGCGAAAGACATTCGCCAGGGTCTCCTGTTGCACCGGCGCGGAGAGGATGGAAGCCGAAGCCAACGGCTCAGAGGCATCGAGACTCAGCGGCGATGCGGGCGAGGTTCGCAATGCCACTCGCGCGGTGGCCTCGTATTGATTCGGGGCAACAAGGCAATAGAGGAGACAGGCCAGAAGCAATCCGCCAATCACCGATCCAATCAGGCGCCGCCTGCGACCTAGAAGCTCCCAGAGTTCACGCAGTGTGTGGGTCGAACCTCGCTCGCGCAGCCCGGCATCGGAGCGCTGGGATCGATCGAGTAAAAGGGCGTCTGCGTCCTGCACGGGCCGGGAACCTCGGTTCCAGAGTCCTTCCGGCAGGGCTTTCCCGACGTCGAGAACGAGCAATGGCGGAGTAGGAATCCTCCGTCAGTTTGCTTGATAGGAATGATTCCGTCAATAGATGCTCTTCCCTGAGAAAGCGCTTGGCCGCGTAAATCACTCCGCTCGAAGGAGTTTAGTTCGCGCCTCCGCTCGTGCGATACCACTCGACGGTGCGGCGCAGCCCTTCGCGGAAGTCGACGATAGGCGCATAGCCGATCAGCTCGCCAGCCAGGCGAATGTCGGCCAACGAGTCGCGGATATCGCCGGTTCGCGCTGGAGCATAGGCCGGCTGGCCTTTGTACTCCGTCAACTCGCGCAGAATCTCAAAGGTTTGATTGAGTGTGATGCGGCTGCCGGTGGCCGTGTTCATCATGCGGCCCGAGACCTTCTCCGCCGGGGCCGCGGCGGCCAACAGGTTGGCGCTGACGACGTTTTCAATATAGGTAAAGTCGCGGCTCTGTTCGCCGTCGCCATAGATCGTCGGCTGCTCGCCGGCCAGCATCCGCCGGCAGAACTTGGCCAGCACGCCTGAGTACTGAGAGGTGGGGTCCTGGTAGGGGCCGAAGACGTTGAAATAACGGAGAGTAACTGTCTCAAGCCCATAGACGCGGGTGAAGGAACGGAGGTAGTTTTCGCCGGCCAGCTTGGCCACGGCATAAGGTGAAATGGGATTTGGCGCCATCTGTTCATGCTTGGGCAAGGTCGGCGTGTCGCCGTAGGCCGAAGACGAGCCGGCATAAATCACGCGGCGCACCCCGGCGGCGCGTGCCGCCACCAGCAGATTGAGAGTTGCGACCACGCAATTCAGGTTGGTGGCGACCGGATCGGCAACCGAACGGGGTACCGAGGCGAGCGCCGCCTCGTGAAAGACGATCTCGACGCCTGCGCAGGCCTTCGCGCAGGCCGCAGGATCGGCCAGATCGTCTTCGATGAACTCCATCGCCTCCAGACCGGTAAGATTTGACCGCTTGCCGGTAATGAAGTTGTCGATGCCGCGTACACTCTCACCACGCGCCAGCAAGGCCGCGGCAATCGAGCGGCCGATAAAGCCTGCTGCGCCGGTTACCAGATACTTGCTCAAAACAATCCTCCACCTCTTTACCTTAGCTCACCCGGTTCGCCGCGATCTCATTCGGGCCGTTTGAGAATCTCCCGTGTCCTACAATGAAGATCATGACTACTGCCATTGAGAACCGTCTGGCTCAACTCAAGCAAAGGATCGACTCCCGTGAGGCCCTCATCGGCATCGTTGGAATGGGATATGTGGGGCTGCCGCTGGCGCTGCTCTTCAGCGGGGAGCGCTTCCGCGTGACGGGATTCGACATCGAGCCTGGCAAGGTGGAGACACTCAATGCCGGCAATTCTTATATTGTGCGCATTCTGCCAAGCGAGATCCAGCGGGCGCGGAAGGCGGGTTTTCGCGCGACCTCAGATTACACAGAGATCGCCAAGATGGACGCGGTGATCATCTGCGTCCCGACTCCGCTCAACGCGCACCACGAGCCCGATTTGAGTTACGTCACGGGAACCGTCCAGTCGATCACTCCATGGGTGCATGAGGGCCAGTTGATCGTGCTCGAAAGCACGACCTATCCCGGCACGACCGAAGAGATCGTTGTCCCGATTCTCGAATCCGCCAATTCCCGCGGGCTGCTGGTTTCGCGGTCGCTCAATGAGAGCGGTCTTCATGTTGCCTTTTCGCCCGAGCGCGAAGACCCCGGCAACGAAACCGTTGCGCGGCACGATATCCCCAAGGTCGTCGGCGGCTGCGGCCCGGCTGCGACAGAGTTGGCTTCGGCGATGTATGGCGCAATCTTTGGCCGGGTTGTGCCGGTCAGCAGCCCCTCGGTGGCCGAGATGACCAAGCTGCTCGAAAACATCTACCGGTGCGTCAACATTGCACTGGTCAACGAACTCAAACAGCTCTCGATGCGCATGGGCATCGACATTAACGAAGTGATCGACGCGGCCAAGACCAAGCCCTTCGGCTTTCAGGCCTTCTATCCCGGTCCGGGCCTCGGCGGCCACTGCATTCCCATCGATCCTTTTTATCTCTCGTGGAAGGCCCGCCAGTATGACTTCCGCACGCGCTTCATCGAGCTGGCGGGCGCGGTCAACACCGATATGCCCTACTTCGTGATCGAGCAGATCGCCAACGCTTTGAACGACCGGCGCAAATCAATTAAAGGTTCTAAGGTGCTGGTCCTGGGTCTGGCATACAAGCGCGACATCGACGACCTGCGCGAGTCGCCCTCGCTGACGATCATCGAACTGCTGCGCGACAAGGGCGCAAAAGTGGCCTACAACGACCCCTTCTTTGCCAAGGTTGGCCGTGGCCGCCACTACGACCTGAATCTGACCAACACGCCGCTCGACAACCTCAGCCAATACGACGCCGTGGTGATCGTCACCGACCACTCGACCTACGACTACAAGGCCATCGTCGAGCAGTCGCAACTCGTGGTGGACACGCGCAACGCGACCAAGGGGATTAAGTCGGCTAAGATTGTGCGCTGCTGATAACAACTCCCAGCATGTGTCATCGCGGCACTATCGTGATGAGCGGTTTAGATGAGCGGGCGGCATGAGGCTGGGATGGAGCCAGTTGGGGATCGGGGATGAAAGGGCGGGTGGCCCCGGTCTCGTGATGCTTCCAACCCAGATCGGGGTGCCCCCGATCCCTCGCAGTTGGGGATCGGGGATGAAAGGCCTCGTCATCGTTCGTAGTCTCCCGGCTCCCATCCTCCGGCTTGGCTCGGAACGACAGAAAAACTCGCCCTGCAGGGCGAGATAATACCGGATCGCTCCTGAATTTGCAGTTTTTTTCATGTTTCCGTTGCCCTGCGCGCGGACTTTTCGTCGAAAATGTCGGCCGGCACGCAGACAATCTTCACGTTTTGTCTGCAACGTTGCACTTTGTGACCTTATAGGGCAACAAAGTTCTCGCCTTGCAGGCCGGCATTCTATGACAACTCGTGGCAGTGGGAAGGCGTGAGCAGGACGGTAAAGACAGCTCCCGCGCCGATCGTGGTATTGTTGGCCTGTCTCTGATTCGGTTGCTTATGCATCTGATGAACTTGACCTTGACTGAGCCGCGCGGCTTCTCTCTGACGGAGAAGCTGCTGCTGATCGCGCTGATGGCTGCCTCGGTCGCGGGCTTCTCGCGGCGCTTTGGCGCGGTGCTCGATAGAATTCTCCACTCGAAGAAGGATGCCGGTTTTCATCTCTTCCCCATCGGCAGGCGCATCTGGGATTTCGTCTGGGAGGTGGGTTGCCAGGCAAAGGTGATTCGCCAGCGGCCGCTGCCTGGGCTGGCTCATGCGTTTGTCTTCTGGGGCTTCTGCGCATTTGCGCTGGTAACGCTGAACCATCTGGCGACCGGGCTCGGGCTGGGGTTTTTGTCGCCTGAGAGCTGGTTCGGTCGCTTCTACTTCGATCTGGCAGCAGTCTTTGCGGTGGCCTGCGCCGCTGGCATTGTAGGGCTTTTTGTACGCCGCTTTCTGGTGCGCCCGAAGTGGCTGGGGGAGAAGCTCTCGTGGGAGTCGGGCGCGATTGCGCTGCTGATCTTCGTGCTGATGGCGACTTATCTGGCGGCGTTTTTTTTAGCGGATGGCGGTTTTGCGGCGGGGCTGCTGTGGTGGGCGCACACGCTGGCGCTGCTGAGTTTTCTGCCGATTATTCCGTATACCAAGCATCTGCACCTGGTGCTGAGCCCAGCTACGGTCTTTCTTTCGCGCGGCGGCTTCAGTCAGATTCCTCCGCTGGTTGGCGATGAGGATTTTGGACTGGTTGCCGGCAGAGACCTCACGCAGTTAGTGAGCCTGCAAGCCTACTCCTGCGTAGAGTGCGGTCGCTGCACCGAGCACTGCCCAGCAGCCAACACCGGCAAAATACTCAATCCAAAGGAGATTATTCTCGGCCTGCGCGGTTACCTCAATGACCTCGGTCCGGCGGCTTCGGAGCCGCTGCTGGGCAGGTACAACGTCGAGGAGGCGCCGTTCCAGTGCACGACGTGCGGGGCCTGCGAGTTCCAGTGCCCGGTGGGGATCGAGCATCTGCCCATTCTAGTCGGCCTGCGACGCGGGGCAGTCAATACCGGCGCATGGGAGAACGACTACGGGGCGAAGCTGTTTCTCACGCTGGAGCGCGGGTCGAACTCTCTCGGCCTGCCCTCTTCAGACCGCGATAAGTTTATTGAGAAGGCCAGACTGCAGATCTTCGACGGAACGCAGGAGTACTGTCTCTGGCTGGGTTGCATGGGCGGCTACGACCCCAAAGGCCGCGAGATTGTTGCCGATCTAGCCCGCGTGATGAATTATCTTGGCGCGAGTTATGGTGTGTTGCGCAAGGAAAAATGCACTGGCGACCCGGTGCGGCGGCTGGGCAACGATCTGCTCTTCCAGCAACTGGCCGAGGAGAATCTGAAGACACTCACCGAGAACAAGGTCAAGCGGATCATCACCATCTGCCCGCATTGCGTGCGTACGATTCAGGAGGACTGGAAGGAGTACGGCACGCCGCCGCCGGTCGAACATCACAGCGAGTTTCTAGCGCGCTTCGCGGAGAGGCTGCCGAAGCAGACGGACGGAGGGAGCATTGTCTTCCACGATCCTTGCTACCTGGGCCGTTACCGCAACATCTACGAAGAACCGCGCGCAGTTGTTGCGCTGGCTGGGGAGTTGGTCGAGGCTCCGCGGAACCACGACAGGAGTTTTTGTTGCGGCGCGGGCGGCGGATTGGCCTTTTTGGGTGAAGAGACCGGCGAGAGGGTCAGCCATGTGCGCGCTGCGGAGTTGGTTGCGACTGGAGCCAAGACTGTAGGAACGGCCTGCCCTTTCTGCCACAGCATGTTTCGCGATGCGCTGGCGGAGAAACGTGAAGGCGCGCCGCAACTGCTCGACATAGCCCAGTTGACCGCGCGGGGATTACCGACTACATGAAGGTGAGGGCGATGGGCAACCACCCAATGATTACCGGCGAAGCGAGACACAAGAACGAGCTGTTTGAATTCGAAATAGCGCCATTTGTGACCGCCGGGTTCATGCTCTCTATCCGTTACAGTGGCAACTGTGACCACAATGTGACTGGAGCCGGAGTATGGCCTAGCATCGAGAAAGCCAAACAAATCGCTGAAGAAACAGCGACTAAGTTGCTTCACGGAGCGAAGGTCAAGTGGAGTGAGGAGCAGAACGCGCAGAGGATCTCAGAATGAAGATCATCGTAGCCATCAAACAGGTGCCGGAGCGGGATGCGCAGGTGCGCATCGATGCTGCGGGTAAGTGGATCGAAGAGGCCGGAGTGCAATGGGCGCTGAATGAGTCCGACGCCTACGCCCTTGAAGAGGCCTTGCAGCTCAAGGAGAAGCACGGCGGCGAAGTGGTCGTCTTGAGCGCCGGGCCGGAGCGCGTGGGCTCGACGATTCGCGAAGCTCTGGCTAAAGGCGCCGACCGTGGGATTCATATCGACTGCGCCGACCTGGGCAACCGTGATGCACTGGGCGTCGCACGGCTGCTGGCTGCGGCCGTGAAGCATGAAAATCCCGACCTTGTGCTGACAGGCCTCCAATCCGACGATCTGGGTCTCGGACAGACGGGCGTGATCCTGGCAGAGTTGCTGGGGCTGCCTCATGCTTCATTGATTCTGCACGTTGAGAAGACCGAGACCGGACTCGCCGTCAAGCGCGAGCTGGAGGCGGGTTGGTTTCAGACGATCGAGTTGCCGACTCCGGCGTTGTTGACGATTCAATCGGGCGGCAACAAACTGCGCTATGCAACGCTGATGAGCATTAAGAAAGCCAAGACCAAAGAAGTGCGCGTGGTTAAGGCCGCCGAGCTCGCGGTGGACGCTGCGCCGGTCGTCGTTTTGGAACAGGTTGCGTTGCCAACAAAACAGCGGTCGACACAGATGCTTCCGGGCACGACGAAGGAAGCCGCGGCTGCGCTGGTAGAGAAACTGAAGTTCGAAGCGAGGGTGCTATGAGCGGCATTTGGGTTGTTGTAGAGGAGCGCGATGGCCCAGGGGGTAAGGTCAGCCGCATCAGTTGGGAGGCCGTGGCCGCAGCGCAAAAGCTGGCCACACTGACCGGATTGGCACTAAACGCGGCTGTGGTTGGCGGGCAGACCGAGAGTCTGGCGAGCGAGGTTGCAGCGAAAGCTCTAACGAAAGTGACGCGGATAGAGCATCCGCTGCTGACCGTCTACACCCCGGAGGGATTCACTCTTGCCTTGCAGCAGCTCTTTGAGGCGGAGAAGCCGGGTTACGTGATTCTTCCGCACAGCTACCAGGTGCGCGACTATGCTCCCAAGCTCGCGGCGCGGTTGGGGCAGGTGCTCATTGGAGACGTGATTGCCATCGGAGACGGTCCCGTCTTTACGCGGCAACTGATGCAGGGCCGGCTCAACGGCTGTTACCGGCATAGCGGCAGCGGAGCTTGCTTTGTGTCGATCCAGGCGGGGGCCTTCCGAGCCGATACGGTTGAAGCAGGAAAGGCAGAGATCGAGCTGTTCTCGCCAACAATCGACGCCGCCCAGATTCGCACCCGGCCAGGCGAACGTTTCCAGGGTTCGGCGCAGACCGTGGATCTGGCTTCGGCGCAGCTGATCGTCAGTGTGGGGCGCGGCATCAAGGAGGCAGGCAATATTCCTCTGGTTCAGGAGCTGGCGACGGCGCTTGGAGCGGAGTTGGGCGCCTCCCGGCCCATCTGCGACAACGGCTGGCTGCCGATGGAGCGGCAGGTCGGCAGCTCCGGACAGACTGTCACGCCCAAGCTCTATCTGGCCGTCGGAATTTCAGGGGCGATCCAGCACCTGGTCGGCATGAAGGGGTCGCAATGTATTGTGGCCATCAATAAGGATCCCGGCGCACCCATCTTTGAAACTGCCGATTACGGTATTGTGGGTGATTTGTTCGAGGTCGTCCCGGCGCTAATCGAGGTGGTTAAAGCAGCAAAGCAGTAAAAAGCCTTGTGGCTGATTGAGGTTCGGGGCTTCCCACCCTTTCGCCAGAAAAAAGGAGAAAGGATGGGGCACGGGGTTTTTGCAAAGCTCCGGACCGGAGACCCGGAATTCAACGGCCCGTCCCTCCTGAGTAATTCTGTGCGATCTTTCAACGCTCCCAGAGACGCCCTTACCACGCGTGTCAGCTCTGACACATCGTGTGTTTCGTGACACGCCAATAGCCGCTCATTCCGCCAATAACCCATTTAAGTTCAGCGAATAACCTTTGGCGTCACGCTTGCACTTTGTCTGGGCGCAGGCGATGGACAAGGGGGACGCGATGAAGGCAATGGTGATCGGCAAGCTGGTGATGATAGGGATGGCGGCAATCGTGGTGGCGGTGCAGATGTGGGCACAGCAGGCGCCGACAACGACCACCGAGACGAAGCGAGTGATCGTGGTCAGCCTGGAAGATCGCAAGCTGGCGCTGGTTGAAGACGGCCAGGTCAAGAAGATCTACACGGTGGCAGTCGGCAAGCCCTCCACGCCCAGCCCCGAAGGCACCTTCACCATCGAGCGGCGCGTTGCCAATCCCATCTATCGCCACAACGGCAAGGTCGTGATGCCGGGGGCGCACAACCCGGTGGGAACGCGCTGGATGGGCCTGAGCATTCCCGGGTACGGGATTCACGGAACCAATGAGCCCAACTCCATCGGCAAGGCCGTCTCTCACGGATGCATCCGCATGGCGAAGGCCGACCTAGAGGAATTCTACGGACTGGTCGAAGCCGGCGACACGGTGAAGCTGGTGGGCCAGCGGAATGAGGAGACGGCGAAGCTGTTCGGGGCCGATCAGGCACCAGTTGCAACACAGCCGGTGCTGATGGCCAAGGTTGAGCCTCCGGCTGCCCCCGCTGAAGCCGCAACGCAGGCACCAGGCACAACGAATCCGACGGCGATGCCCGCAACCACCCACGTTGCAGCTTTGCGGTGAGGAGGTAGTCCAATGCATCTGCTGGCCGAGGCAATGAACGGATTGGGAGCGGTTCTGCTGCCGGTAGCTGTGGGACTGCTATTTGAAGAGCTGACGTTTGGAGGACTGGTCCGGCTGATGCTGGCTCCATTGCCGGGAACCGGAAGACGCGGAACAACCAGCGACAGATCGAGGTCGCAGGGCTATGAACACGAGGTCACCATCGACAGGTCTTCGTCGATGGGGTCTGAACACGGGGAGCGCAACAGGAATCAAGGAGAAGGAAGATGATTGCACTGAAGCTGCTGTTGACGGTCGCGGGAGTCGTGTTGCTGGCTGCCGCGTTGGCGATTCCACTTTATGGACTGTGGCTGCGTTTTCGCGATGCGCGCCGCAAGACCGAAGACGATTTCACTGAAACTCAACCCAACGAAATTCATTGGCGCGTCTCGGTTGCACTGATACTGGTCGCTTGCCTGCCTCTGCTGGTGGCATCGAGCATTGCGATCGTACCGAGCGGGATGGGAGGCGTACGCATCAGCCAGATCGGGGGCACGGAACCGGGAACGCTCTATCCGGGAATGCATTTTGTTACCCCGATGGTCGAGAGCGTCGAGCTCTTTGATCTGCGCGACCATCTCTTCACCGCCGGTGTTGCAGAAGAGACCGCAAAGGCAGCGGCCGAGAAGACTGGGCTGAATGTGCAGTCGCTCGAAGGCCTTAATATCGGGCTGGCGGTTACTGTTCGCTATCGGCTCGATCCGAACAGGCTCGACAGCGTGCAGGCTCATCTGCCGCAGCCGGCGGATAAGCAACTGGTGCCTCCCGTAGTGGCCAGCGCGTGGCGCGAACTGGCGCCCGCCTACACGGTGCGCGAGATCTTCTCGACCAAACGCGAAGAGGTGCGCTCGAGGGCTGCCGAGATCATTACCCAGAAGCTGGGCGCCGACGGCATCGTCGTTGAAGAGGTCATGCTCTCTGACATTCGGCTGCCCGATGAATATGCCAAGGGTCTTGAAGGCTTGCTGCTCAAAGAACAGGAGGACGACCAGTTGGGCGTGACCACCGACATCCAGCAGAAACAGGTGCGCATCGCCGAGTTGCAGGCCGAGGCCGAAGCTGTGCAGAAGGTGAAGGCTGCCGAGGGCGACGCCCAGTCCCGCGTGGTCGAGGCGAAGGGCGAGGCCGACGCCATGCAGTACACATTGCCGCTCAAAGAGAAACAGATCGAGCAGAGCAAACTCGAGGCACAGGCGCGCAAGGAAGCCACCCTAGAGAACGCCGACGCCGACGCACAGGCCAAGGTGATCGACAGCAAGGCCGAACTGCAGCGGCGTAACTTGCTGGCCGAGGCGGAGGCCAGCCGCGTGAAACTGATGGCGGCCGCCAACGCCGAGCGCATGACCAGCGAGGCGGAACTGCTGAACAAGTCGCCTCTGCTGATCAACAAGATCGTTGCCGAGCGGCTCTCAGACAAGATCCAGGTGCTGATGGTGCCGTCGGACGGCAAGTTCTTCTTCGCCAACGATGTCTTCAAGAACATGGCCAATTCGCCGGTCGTCAAGCAGGAGATGGACTCGGAGTCGGATGCCGATCCAAAGCCAGGGCATTGACACGGATCACTTCAGCTCCTGATCGTCTCACCCCTTCGGCATCGAAGGGGTGGGGCGCGCGGCAGAGCGATAGAATTCGAGAAAAGCAGAATCGGAAGTGGAGATTTCAGTGAAACAGAGAATCATACGCACGTGGGCCGCAGCTTTCCTCGGCAGCCTTCTTCTGCATTTGCTTGTCTTCGGGCAACAAACCGCAGCAAAGCCTAAGAAGGATCTCACACCCGAGCAGAAAGAGTATTGGGCGAAGAGGCAGAGCCTGCAAGCACAGGGCAAACAGATCTTCAACGCCGAGATGGACAGCGAAAAGGCCGGTGATTGCCCGGACGCGCAGACCACGTATGACTTCAACACCTGCTTTGTAAAAGAGGCGGCTATCTCGGAGCAGAACCTGAAGAACTTCGAGGAGGTCATTCGTGAATTACAAGCTCCTTCTCCGCGGATGCCAGGAGATACGACAAACGACACCGATAGTCCTGGAATCGCTGGAGTCGCCCTCACGCCACAACACCTATCCGCGGAGTTTGAGGGCGTGGAGCAGAGCTGGCAAACGTATCGCGAGAGGGCTTGCACGGCAGCCTTCCGTCAATTCAGCGGAGGCACCGGCGGGGCGAGCTTCGAGTTGCAGTGCGAGTTGAAGCTGATCCTCGACCACATACGCGAACTGAAGATGATTTACGGCGAAGATTTTCTATAAACGAGCGAGAACCAGCACCGAACGATATAATCCGCGCATACGAAACACTAAAGAAAGCTGATCCGAATGAAGTGGATTTGCGTAATCACGGCGGTCTTCGCGAGTGGGGCTATGGGTCTGGCGACGAAGGCCGCCGCCGCGCCCAGCCAGTGGGAGCAGCCCGCAGCTGCTCTGGCCGAGCAGATTGCCGGGATTCTCGGGCCCGCCCAGGCTCACCTCACGATTCGCAACAACTCGACGATTCCAATCGATGAGATTCCCGCGATCCGGCGGCTGCTGACGCAGGACTTGAAAACGCACGGCGTGACGACCTCCGAAGCGGAGACGGCAAACCTGCTTCGTGTGACACTAAGCGAGAATCTGCGCGAACGGCTCTGGGTAGCTGAGATCGTTGAAGGCAACGAGACGCGCGTGGCGATGGTGCATGCGGACTTGATTCAGACGAGGCAGACACCGGCAACTGGCAGCTTGACGCTTAAGAGCCAACAGATTCTCACATCGCGCGATGCGGTGCTTGCCATTCTTGAAACACCGTCGGGAATCGTGACTCTAGAACCTGGTCAGATAGTGATTTATTTGCGCGGACCCGACGGCTGGCAGGAAGAGCAAGAAGTTAAGACCGGCTCATCTCATACACAGACTCGCGATCCGCGAGGGGCATTGCTAGGGTATGCGAGCGGCTCGGACTTCGCGGCTTGGCTTCCCGGCGTTGAGTGTTCGGGCAGCAACGTTTCTGGATCGCAGCCGGCCAGTTGGACTATTCAATGTCGCGCGAACGACGATCCCTGGGCGATTACGCAACCTCCGCTTGATTTGACGGATTGGGGCGTCGCGGACAAAGGAATGAACATAAAGGTCGCTCCGGTCCGCGCGTTCTACAACACCGCGCGCAATTATTTTACGGGTGTATTGACAGAAAGCCCTGGCATTGATCTACCGCCATTCTATGCGTTAGGTACAATTCCTCGATCCGCTGGAAATGCCGCGCTGCTCATCAATGGCATCGACGGCAAGGTGCAACTGGTCGAGAATGGCGCGCTCAAGCCAGTCAGCGGCACACGCGATTGGGGCAGCGATTTTGCCGCGCTCAACTCCGGCTGTGGCACGGGAACGCAAATCGTCGCATCAGGTTCCGGCGAGGCCCTCAGCGACAGTCTTCGCGCCTATGAATTGCCCGCGCAGGAGGCCATTCCTGCCAGCGCTCCGCTCGCAACGAAAGGAACTGTGACCGCGCTGTGGAGTGCGCCCAATGGAAAGAGCATCTTCGCCGTCGTGCGAGAGACAGCCGGCCCAGGTTCGGCAGATTCCTACGAGGTGGACCGTGTTACGGCAAGTTGCAATTAGCTGTCTGGTAGCGGCGCTCGCGCTGCCCACGTCTGCGCGCACCCGCCCTCACTACGGCGGCACGCTGCGCATCGAGATCGAGGGAGAGCCCTGGCAGCGGCCTGGCGGCTTGGCGCGGCGGCTGGTCTTTGACGGCCTTACTGCCATGAGTGCCGGCGGGACTCCGATGCCTGCGCTCGCTGTCGACTGGAAGTCCGAAGACAACGATCATCGCTGGCAGTTCCGGCTGAGACCCGGCGTTCATTTTCATGATGGAACACTGCTCACCTCGGTCAACATCGTCGCGTCACTCAACACGATCTGCACAATGGGCTGCCCGTGGACGGCTGTTCACGCGGTCGGCGCCTCGGTGGTTTTCACGAGTGACTCGCCGATGCCCAACCTTCCCTCGCTGTTGGCAGGCGACGAGTACCGAATTGCACTTACAATCGGTGAAAACGGCGCAACCCCAGCTGGCAACATCGGCACCGGTCCGTTTCAGCTCACAGGTTTCACCAATGGTGTGCTGTCGCTCGGGGCCAACGACAACTGCTGGCAGGGCCGGCCATTTCTTGACAGCATCGAAATCCGCGTCCATCGCACGATTCGCGATCAGTGGCTGGACCTCTCCGTAGGCCGCGCCGATCTGGTCGAGGTTCCCGCAGAGCAAATGCGCCAAGCTCGCGAAGAGCGACTGACCGTGGTGAGTTCGCCGCCGGTCACGCTGCTCGCGCTTCAGGTTGCGGACTCGGGTGTTCTCGGCAATCCCAACCTGCGAGCGGCCATCGCAGCAACCATTGATCGGGGCGCTCTCTCTAACGTGATCTTCCAAAAGCAGGGAGAGGTCACGGCCAGCCTGCTGCCTGCGGAGCTGACCGGCTACTCGTTTCTCTTCTCCACGGCTCGCGATCTGAACAAAGCTCACGAGCTTCGCGGCGGTCTTACGCCTCCTCCGCTCACCCTGACCGTCGAGGGCGACGGCGCATTGCAACTGGCGGCGCAGCGCATCGCCCTCAACCTCCATGAGGCTGGCTTCACGGTGCAGTTGGTCCAAACAGCACCGCACCCGGATCTAGTCCTGCGACCGCTTGCGCTCTCCGGTTTGCAGCCTGCCCCTGCGCTGACTTCTCTGCTTCTGCAGGCCGGACAAAGCGCTTCCGCGGGCGAGAATGACATCGCATCGGTCTTCAAAGTGGAACATGATGTTCTTGACCGTAATATACTGATTCCGCTGCTATACATCCCGCGTGCAATCGCTGTCCGCGGCAGAGTCCGCGATCTGCGTCTTGCCGTTGATGGCGTGCCCGATCTGGCCGACATTTCCTTGGAGGATGCACCTTGAGCCTGCGCCAACGGCTGCTGTTGCTCCTCTCGCTCACTGTCGCGGCGGCCGTCGCGGCAGTGGCATGGACGGTGCTTGTGCGCATCCGCCAAGTCTTTGATGAACGAGACCGACAGGAGACGGCTCTCTTCGTCAGCCAGTTTCAGCGCGAGTTCCAGCATCGCTCTGCCGAAGTAGCCGGAGCAGTCGAGCGCATGGCCGGAAGAGAACGGCTGCGCTCAATGGCCTTCGAACTGGCACAGACCGGCGACGGATCGCCTTATCTCACAGAAGCAGCAAGCCTCGCGCAGGAGGCGCAACTCGACTTTCTTGAGATTGTTGGGCCTGACGGAAACGTTGTCAGCTCGGCGCAGTGGCCGGCGCGCTTTGGCTACCCGGAGCCGGTTGCCTCGCAAACCGCCCTGGCTCCGTTTCTCAAGCGCGAAGAGCTGCCCGACGGAAGCAGCGCATTGGGACTCTTTGCAGTCCGCAGCGTGCGCCGCGCAGAGGCAACCAACTCCGACTCCGGCGCTGCACTCCGGCTGGTGGGCGGCAAGCGGCTCGATCAGAGCTTTCTCGCAGATCTGCCCGTCACACCTGGCATGCAGGTGAGCCTCTACAGCGACGCCGGGCTCGATGCGGGCACCAACCAGGATGGATCGCCGGCCGCCAATCCTATTGCAGCGTTCGATCCGAAGCGTCTTGCAGGCGCTGCGGGCGATGTTCCCGGCGCCGACCGGTACCAGCCCCTCATCGACGCCGCGATCAAGTCCGGCCAACCGTCGAGCGGCATTCTTTACCTGACAAACCGGCGCGAAGACAGCGTAAGCGCTACGGCAATTCCCCTCAAAAACGAGTCCGGAGCTGTGCTTGCCGTGCTCACGGTGGCTATCTCGCGCGCGGGCATGGTCGAGGCACAGAAGCACATCCGAGCGATCGCTTATGGCGTGGCTGCAGCGGGGATTCTGCTTGCCGTGATCTTCAGCTTGTGGATCGCGGCGCGCATCTCGCGGCCCATCGAGCAATTGGCCCGCGCGGCTGAAGAGGTTGCCAAAGGCAACTGGGAGGCACGGGTAGCCCAACCTGGCCGCGGCAGGGACGAACTCGCCGTGTTGGCGCACAGCTTCAACCACATGACCGGCCAGCTAACCAGCCAGCGCGAACGGCTTGTGCAGAGCGAGCGCGTAGCCGCATGGCGAGAACTGGCCCGGAGACTGGCCCACGAACTCAAGAATCCGCTCTTTCCCCTGCAACTGACCGTCGAGAATCTGGTTCGGGCGCGCAATTTGCCAGAACCCGAGTTCGACGAGGTCTTTCGCGAGAGCACCGCAACCCTCGGCGTGGAGATCGCTAATTTGAAGACGATCATTGGCCGCTTCAGCGACTTTAGCAAGATGCCCAAGCCCGAGTTGGAGCGCATCGACGCCAAAGACTTAGTCGGACGCGTGCTGTCGCTCTACGGTAAAGCGGGCGGGCAGAGCGAGGCAGAGCGCGCGACGAAGATCCGCTTTGAGAGCAATCTCGCTAGCAAGCCGATGCCGCTGATGGCCGACCCCGAACTGCTGCATCGTGCGCTCAGCAATCTTGTCTTGAATGCGATGGACGCGATGCCGGAAGGCGGCACGCTAACCCTCTCGGCGATGCCACTTGGCGATAAGATCGAGATTCGTGTGGCTGACACCGGGACGGGCCTTGCACCCGAGGAGTGTGAGCGGCTCTTTACTCCCTACTACACCACGAAGCAGCACGGAACTGGGCTCGGTCTCGCAATCGTACAGTCGGTCATTTCAGATCACAACGGCTCCATCTCTGTTGAGAGCCGGCCGGGAGGCGGAGCTGTCTTTGTGATTACGCTGCCGAAGGCCGTTGAGGCGAAATCATGAGCGCGAAGGCGAAGATTCTTATTGTCGATGACGAGGCTAACACGCTGGCTTCGCTCTCCCGCGCCTTCCGGCTCGCGGGTCATGAGGCCGTCGTCTGCGACAACGCGGCCCGCGCGCTGGAACTGGCCCTGACGCAGCCTTTCGACCTGATCCTGAGCGACGTTGTGATGCCCCGGCGCGATGGTTTGGCGCTTCTCGAAGACCTGAAAAAGGCAGACGTGAATGCTCCGGTGGTGATGATGAGCGGCCAGGCGCATATCGAGATGGCTGTCCGCGCAACAAGGCTCGGCGCGCTGGATTTTCTTGAGAAGCCGCTCTCCACCGAGAAGCTGCTGGTCACGGTTGACAACGCACTTAAGCTCACACGCCTTGAAACTGAAAATCAGGACCTGCGTAGCCGCGTCGGCAAGCACACACTGGTCTGGACCGGCGAGACGATGCGCCGGGTGATGGCGCAGATCGAGCGTGTGGCGGCGAGCGAGACGCGCATTTGCATCTACGGCGAGACGGGCACCGGCAAGGAACTTGTGGCGCGCACGGTGCACGAGAAGAGCAACCGGGCGGCTGGGCCGTTTGTGACGCTCAACTGCGCGGCGGTCCCGGCGGAGCTGATCGAGAGCGAACTCTTCGGCCACGAAAAAGGCTCCTTCACCGGCGCGGCGCAGCGGCACACGGGCAAGTTTGAGCAGGCCCATCGCGGAACGCTATTTCTAGACGAGATCGGCGACATGCCGGCCGCCATGCAGGCCAAGCTGCTGCGCGTGCTGGAAGAGGGCGAGGTCGAACGCATCGGCTCGGGCAAACCCACCGCGGTCGATGTCCGCGTGGTTGTAGCGACACATCGCAACCTTGAAAAACTGGTCGAGGCCGACGGTTTTCGACGCGACCTCTACCACCGCGTCGTCGTCTTTCCAGTCGAGCTGCCCCCGCTGCGCCAGCGCCGCGAAGATCTGCCCGCACTGGTCGAGCATTTTGCCCGGCAGGTGAGCGCGCAGAACGGATGGAAGCCGGTTCCCTTTTCCGTTGAGGCGATTGAGGCGCTCAAGCAGTACCGCTGGCCGGGTAATATTCGCGAGTTGCGCAACGTGGTCGAGCGGTTGCTCTTGCTGGCCGGAGCCGAGGTGGATGCCGAGGCGGTTTCGCTAGCGTTGCCTGCTGCGCATTCGTCTACAAGGGCTGCAATCCGAGCGGATGGAGAAGAAGCCGGCCCACTCTCAGAGCGCGTGATGTACTTCGAACGTGCGACGGTGCTGGCCGAACTGGATCGGCACAACCGGAACGTGACCCAGACGGCCAAGGCTCTGGGACTGGAACGCAGCCACATCTACAAGAAATGCCAGCAGTTGGGGATCGACCTGCAGAGCTTGCCTGAGAAAGACAGTGGTCAGTGATCGGTGGACAGTGGTCAGTTTTGGCTCTGCCCGTCCGACAGCTTCGATTCTGCAACTGACTAGTTGAGTGATCGGCAAAGACGCTAGGAAGGGTCCGTAGTATCCCACCCGAAACGCCAACGGCGCGTTTTGGATAGAACCCGGCTATCCCACCAGCTCCATGGCGCGGATCGTCTCTTTGCGCACGGTGAGGCGCTCCACAACATCTGTGCGCACCTCGTAGCCTCGACCAGGAGTCTCTGGAATGGCGATCTCGCCTGCCGGGGAGACGGTGACCTCGGGCTCGATGATGTCTTCGGCCCAATAGCGCGCCGAGGCTGAGACGTCGCCGGGGAGAATGAAGTTTTCAAGGGTAGAAAGCGCGATGTTGTGCGAGCGGCCCACGCCGGACTCCAGCATTCCTCCGCACCAGACCGGAATGCCTCGCTCCTGCGCCGCATTGTGCACGGCGATGGCCTCGGAGAAGCCGCCCACGCGGCCCAGCTTGATGTTGATGATCCTGCACGACTCCATCTCGATCGCAGCCAGCGCGTCGCGACGGTTGTGGATCGATTCATCCAGGCAGATGGGCGTGTGGAGGCGCGTTTGCAGCATCGAATGATAGTAAAAGTCGTCGTGCCAGAGCGGCTGCTCGATCATCAGCAGATCAAAGGCGTCGAAGCTGACGAGATGATCGGCATCGCGGAGCCGGTAGGCCGAGTTGGCGTCGCAGCTGAGCATGATGCCCGGCCAGCGGCTGCGCACCTTTTCAAAGACCTCGACGTCCCAGCCCGGTTTGCACTTGAGCTTGATGCGCTGATAGCCCGCCGCCAGCTCGCTCTCGATGATCGCCATGATTTCGGGAATTGATGCTTGAATTCCCAGAGACACACCGCAGGGAATCGTGTCGCGAACACCGCCGATCAGATGGGCGAGGGGAACCTCCTGGCGCTGCGCCTCCAAGTCCCAGATGGCATTCTCCAGCGTGGCCTTGGCCATGCGATTGCCGCGAACCTTGCGGAGGATCTTCGGACACTCGCCGCCGTGGGCCGGAGATGCGGCGGCCAGCAGCGGGGCGAGTTCATTGACGATAACGGTCCAGGCGGTGTCGGTGGATTCGGCGGAGAAATGAGGGCGCTCGCCCGCGGTGCACTCACCCCAGCCGGTCAGTCCTTCGGATTTGATCTCGGTAAGCAGAATTCGCCGGCTGCTGGTGACGCCGAAGCTGGTTTCAAAGGGGCGCACCAGGGGCATATGCAACTCGCGCAAGATGATCGCATCGATTTTCATAACGCTCCTAGGGATTTGAGGGCGGCATTAGACCTGAGTAAGGGGACCCAATTCAAAGGTTCCATTTCGTTGCGCGTCGAGGGTGTAACCGGTGGCAGCCAGACCACGTGAAAAGGCATTCTGAAACTTGTTGCGGTTTTCCAACTGAACTGCGAGTGCGTGTTCCCTGTTGGCTTCAGAGGCCTTCCACTCGTAGATTGAGGCCGGAACCAAGATGCGCTGCTCGATGAGCTGTGCGGCTGCCGGGTGGCCGTCGAGAATCGCCCCGACCCTGGGCGAATCGAGCTGCCACTCGGCGACGAGGCGGTCGGTCGGAAGCCCACCCTGCAGACGAGATGAGGATACACCATAGAAATCAACTTCGTACCGGCGGGCGATCGCGCCGAGCTTGTTGAGATTGAGATAGGCGTTCTTGATCTCCAGCGGATCGAAGGTCCATTCGATGAGGCGGATGCCGCGATCGAGCGCCTCTTTGCGCTGGGCGAGCTTGAGTTCCACGCCGAGGCCGCGGTTGCGGTAGGCTTGGCGGACAGCGAGCATGTGGGAGTGAAGATAGGGCGTCAGCTGCCCGTTGGTTCGCTTAACCCCCGGCAGTGAAAGGACAAAGCCGACCAGCTGGCCGCCGGAATCAGCAGCGGCGATCTCAGTGTCGAATCCGCCGATGACCTGGCCACCGACCTTTTGCCATACGAGAAAGGCCTTGCGTGGAATCACATCCGTGGCGTCGTAGCCCCACGTCTCGATCTCGAGCTGGACGCAGGCCTCCAGTTCGTCGTGCCCCCGGCAGCTGCGAATCGCGATCACAGGAGCGGCTCCGGCGTTGCGGAGGCTAAACGGCGCTTCGCCTGTGCCCACAGGGCTTCCAGTTCATCGGGAGCAAGATCTTCGAGGGGTTTGTCGGAGGCCAATTCCATTTCGCGGAAGCGCTGGCGGAAGCGGAGGTTACAGCCGCGGAGGGCCATCTCCGCATCGACGCCGAGGTGTCGGCCGAGGTTGACGACGGTGAAGAGCAGGTCGCCCAGTTCTGCCTCGACGGCGGGCTTGCGCGCGGGGTCGTTGGAGGAGGCTTCGGCTTCGAGCTCGGCGGTCTCTTCGGCTAGCTTGGGAAGCAGGTCGCGCCAGTGGGGCCAGTCGAAACCGGACTTCTGTGCCTTGGCGCCAAGTTTAGCTGCCTCGGCCAGGGCCGGCATGGCCCGCTGGACGGAGTCGAGGCGCGAGGCCGGAGGCGCTCCTGCGGCATGCGCTGCCTTTTCCGCGGCTTTGATCTCTTCCCAGTTGCGCAGGACAGCGGCTGAGGCGCCTTGAACATCTGGATCGACGTCGGCGCGGTTGCCGGCGGCACGCGAGGCCTCCTCGCCAAAGACGTGGGGATGGCGGCGGACGAGCTTGTTGTTCAGGTGGTCGAGGACGTTGGCAATGGTGAAGTGGCCTTCGTTGGCCGCCATCTCGGCATAGAAGAGAACCTGCAACAGAAGGTCGCCGAGTTCTTCTGCCAGATGCGGGAAGTCGCGGCGCTCAATGGCGTCGAAGACCTCGTAGGCCTCTTCAAGTGTGTATTTGCGGATGGTGTCGAAAGATTGCTCGCGATCCCAGGGGCAGCCGCCGGGGGCGCGCAGGCGGGCCATGATCTCAACCGAGCGCTCAAAGAGGGCCGCCGCGCCAGCCGGATCGGATGCGAGCGACGTGGATACCTGGGCTGTGGGAGTTGCAGGCTCGAGATCCATGCACCTTCAGTCTACCTTGAGTGGGAGCGGCGGCGAGGGCCGGTACGTCTTAAGAACGTATACTCAATCTCGCGCGTGATTCGCATTCTGGGAACGATCTTTGCGGGGCTGATGGGGCTGGCCTTTGGCAGCTTCCTGAACGTGTGTGTAACGCGCTGGCCCGCGGGCGAGAGCATCATCAGTCCGCGTTCGCATTGCCGCCAATGCGGGCGGACGCTGGGATGGTGGGAGAACGTACCGCTGGTGAGCTGGCTGGCGCTGCGAGGCCGCTGCCGAACGTGCCGCACGTGGATTGGATGGCGATACCCGCTGGTAGAGTTTTCTGTTGCTCTGCTGTGGGCTCGACAAGCGTGGGACTCCCTCAACTTCATGTTCTTGCCTGATGCGCCTGCATCTGATGTCGTTTTGGCCGATGCATTGGGAAAGATGATCTTCTATTGGCTGTTGGTGACGCTGGCTGTACTTGATACGGAAAACCTCTGGCTGCCCGACTGGCTTACCTTCGCCGGAATGGCCCTCGGGTTTCTTTTGACGACGTTGCTGGCTCCCCTCGACGATTTCTGGGGGGTCGAAAGAGCAACCGCAAAGTCGGCCGCGCTCGATGATTTGCTGGCCATCTTGCTGGCCGCCGGTCTGATTCTAGTAATCCGTTGGCTCTACCGGCTTGTCCGTCGCCGCGAAGGCATGGGGCTGGGCGATGCGAAGCTGATGGCGATGCTGGCTGCCTGGCTCGGGTTCCCCGGCGCTTTGCTGGCCTTTGTGCTCGGTGCTGTGATGGGAGCTTTGGTCGGCGTGATTCTTCTGGTCGCGCCAGCGACAAAGACAGATAGAGACCCGTGGGCAGCCATAAAGCTCCCCTTCGGCACCTTTCTCTGCATTGGCGGGATTATCAGCAGCTTGTGGGGGCAGCCTATGATTGATGCCTATCTGCACTGGGCGGGGTTCTGAACGCTATTGCTGCGTCACAGTAGCAGGCATCTGGCTCACTGCCGGGTTCTTTCCGTTGGCGATCTCTGGCTCCTTCAGAGCTTTGATTGCCTCTTTGCCGTGGCGGCTGTCGGGATCGTATTCGGCTACCTTCTGATAGTTGGCGCGGGCGTCGGCGAGATTGCCTAAATGGCGGTCTGCCTCGGCGAGTCCCCAGTAGACATCGGGGTTCTCGGGATCGAGCACCATGGCGGACTCGAAGCGCGAGAGGGCACCCTTCCAGTTCTTGGTCTCAAGATAGTAGCCGCCGACCTCGATGTCTTTGGAGGCTGCCTCCTGGTGGGTGGGCTGCTTGACGACGAGCTTCCTCTTCTGGCTCGGCTGGTCGTCGTCGGGGCGAGGCAGCAGTTTTTCAAGCCCCGCGAGGCTTGAGCTTGAGGCGCCGGGATTCGCATTCGTCACGACCGGTTCGGGGTCATCGGGAGAGTGAACCGGATCGAAGTCGTCGCCCGGCAGCGGGATGGCAGACTTCTCCGCGGCGTTCTCACTTCCCTCGGGCAGCGCTGGCGTGCTCTTCGACGGCATCACGGGAACGTTGCTCGTATCTTCGGGAAAGGGATTGGCGCTGGATTGCGAGGGCTGCGCCGGCTTCGGACTTGTATTGTCGGGCTTGCTCTGGTCCGGAGCCGGGGTCTGCGCGGACAGACGCGTCGCTACCGCCAAGCTGCAGATTGCAAGCGCGCCGAATATAGCCATCGAGAAAAATCGTCTCATGACGGAGCTCACGCCTTTACCCATGCCTTCAATGTTACGATGCGAGTCATACCGCTGCAAAAGGAAAGCATCGCAGACCCGCATGGCCCTCATCATCCGTTCATCCGCCATCCACGCCGCCGGTTGCTACACCACGACAGCGATCAGCAAGGGTGCTCGCGTGGCCGAGTACACCGGCCACAAGCTCACCAAGGCCGAGGCCGACATCGCCTACGAGACCTCGCCCATCACCTATCTGTTTGGACTCGGCGACGGCGAGGTGGTTATCGACGGCCATTGCACCGCCATGTTTATCAACCACAGCTGCGACGCGAACTGCGAGACCAGCGAGGAAGACGGTCATGTGTGGATCAAGGCCATCAGACGGATCGAGGCAGGCGAGGAGATTACTTACGATTATTGCCTCTACGATGGCGGGGACGATGAGGCACTGTGCAACTGCGGAGCGAAGAAGTGCCGGGGCACGATGTATTCAAAGGAAGAGATTCGCCGTCGCAAGCCGGTCGCGAAAAAGGCTGCCAAGAAGGCGGCGGAGATGAAGCGCAGCAAACGCAACGCCGGCAAAGACACTCAAGCGGCGAAGCAGTAGATGCCGGCGTCTTCGGGCGGTGTCCCGGAGTCTTTGCACCGTCACCATTAACCAGCCAGAATGGGAATTGCTGGGCCTTCGATCGCCGGCTTGACCACCGGCACATCGGCTTTGACGTAGGCGATCTTGCCGGCGTCGATCTCGTCCTGTGCAATGCGGCACGGCTTGGTGGACTGTGTGGAAACGAGAGCGTGGGAGCCGCCCTGCAACTGCCGGGCGCGACGGGCGGCAACCAGAACTTTGCGATAGTTCGAGTCGAAACCAGTTTCAATCGTCATCGGAGTCCTCCTCGAAGTCCAGGAACTGTTGACCGGAGTCATTGCCAATGCCAAATGCATCGAGCACGGGCTTTACCCGTTCGAATGAGTTGACCTGCAGGCAACCCGCAGCTACCTCAAGCACGCGCCGCGACCGGAAGGTGATCGGCTCGTCATGGCGATAGAAGCGTTCGGCCTGCACGATGGCCTCAAGTTGCGCCACCGCCCGGTCCAGAATGTCGTTGACCAAAATATAGCCGTATTCGGAATAATTCTCAATCTCCTTGCGCGCTTCGCTTAGGCGGCGGTAGACCTCCGCCTCGTCCATCACCCCCTCGGCACGGCTGCGATTGCGGAGTCTTGTACGCAGCACCTGCGGGTTCGGCGGCAGGACAAAGATGCTGACAGCCTCGGGCATGGAGGCGCGGACCTGAGCCGCTCCCTTCACGTCGATATCAAGGACCAGGTCGCGGCCGGCGAGGCGGGCCTGGTCGAGCGAGGAGCGCGCTGTGCCATAATAATTGCCGAAGACCTCGGCGTGTTCGAGAAAGCTACCGGCGGCGAGCATGCGCTCAAACTCTTCCCGGGTGGTGAAGTTGTATTCGCGCCCGTTCTGTTCGGAACCTCGCGGCTGGCGCGTTGTCCAGGAGACGGAGAATTCGATTCCGGTCAGTTGCTTGCGCACCTCATTGACCAGCGTGCTCTTGCCCGAGCCCGAGGGCGCCGAAATAATGAAGAGAATTCCTGCCACTTGCTGTTTTCCTTTGGGCAACTCCACCGGAGTCTCCATCTGACGGGTTTTGCTTATTCTACGTTCTGGATCTGCTCGCGGGCCTTCTCGATCTCCGACTTCATTGCCAGTCCCAGCTCGGTGATGCGAGTTCCCTTCCCGCCGATACCGCCGGTCTTCGAGAGCAAGGTATTGGCCTCGCGGTTCATCTCCTGAAGCAGGAAGTCGAGTTTTTTGCCCATCTCGCCGCCGGCCTTCAATAGTTCGCGGAAGTGACCGATGTGGGTGGTCATGCGAGCGAGTTCCTCCGAGATGTCGCTGCGCTCGACGAGGACTGCAACCTCTTCGAGCACCCGCTGGCGGTTGAATTCGGGGCCGGTCGCCGATTGAAGCCGCTCGGTCAGCCGGGCCTGATAGCGCTCTTCGACCTCAGGACGCAACGCGGCGACGCCTTCGGTGGCTTCTGCGAGCCGATCGAGCGTCCCATGAAGAATCGCCTCGAGGGCCTCGCCTTCCCTTGCCCGCATGGTCTTCAACTGCTCTAGCAATGGGCCAATCTCACGTTGTACGCTTTCGGTTAAAGCAGCCTGATCCTCGTCGCTGTTTGAGCGATTGTCATTTTGCAGAGCGCCGGGAAGGCGCAGGATGGCGTTCAGCTCGGGCTGGCCGCCGAGACCATGCTCCTCGCGTGCGGCGGCGAATGCAGCCAGGTAGTTGCTGACCAGTTCACGGTTGTAGCCAGCAGCCTGCTGGGTCGAGCGATCGATGGAGAGAGTGAGATCGACATGACCGCGGATGAGATTGTCCTTGAGGGCCTTGCGCAGCTCCACCTCAAGGGCATCAAGGCCCGAGGGCAGGCGCAACTGTACGTCGAGAAAGCGATGATTGACGCTTTTGACGCTCAGGGTGTAGCTCATTTGGTCGTTGACGCGAACCTGAGAGCGCGCAAAGCCGGTCATCGAATAAATCGGCATGGGTGCTAATCCTTTGACTCGACAGATAGGGCCGGCTCGGGTTGAAGTCCTTCCGGCAAGTCCATAAATTGCAATTGGTAGAGCCGCTGATAGGTTGGCGAGGTAGTTAACAGCTCGTCATGTGGGCCGATGGCGGTGATGCGGCCGTCTTCGAGGACGGCGATGCGGTTGGCGCGGCGAATCGTTCCCAGGCGATGCGCGATGACGAGCACCGTGCGGTTCTGCATCAGGTTGGCGAGCGCGGCCTGAACGAGAGATTCGCTCTCGGCATCGAGCGACGAGGTCGCTTCGTCAAGAATCAGAATCGGGGCATTTTTCAAGATGGCGCGGGCGATCGCCAGTCGCTGGCGTTCGCCGCCCGAGAGGCGGAAGCCTTTTTCGCCGATGACGGTTTCGTAGCCTTGAGGCATACGCAGGATGAAGTCGTGGGCCAGAGCATTCCGGGCGGCCTCTTCCACAAGCTTCATGGGAACATCGGGCTGACCGTATGCAATATTGCGGCGCACCGTGTCGTTGAAGAGGATTGTCTCCTGCGTGACCTGGGCGATCTGACGGCGGAGCGAACTCAGCGTGAGATCGCGCAAGTCGCGGCCGTCGATGAGGATGCGTCCGGAGGTCACATCGAAGAAGCGCGGGATCAGGTTGACCATCGTCGATTTGCCTGCGCCGCTAGGACCAACGAGCGCCAGCACCTCGCCGGCCTGCACATCGAGATCGACGTTGTGCAGGATCTGATGTTCGCCCTCGTCGGTGGAGTAGGAGAAGCCGATGTTTTCGAATCGAATGGCGGATTTGAAGCCCTTGAAGACGGCTGCGTGCTGCTTTTCCTTGACGTCGTCCTCGGCGTCGAAAAAACTGAAGATCGACATCGAGGCGCCCATCGCCTGCTGGAAGCTGTTGTAAAAGTAGGCGAACTTGCGCACTGGATCGTAGAGCTTAAAGAGAAGGATGATGAAGGCGCCGAACATGCCCATCGTCATGTGGCCGTGAAGAATCTCGTTGCGGCCGATGAAGAGGAGCAGCGCGATGGCTATGGCTCCGATCGAGTCCATTAAAGGCGAGCTGATGGATTGAATTCGGACACTGCGCAGATTGGCGCGGAAGAGACGTTTGGCGGCCTTCTGGAAGCGCAGGATCTCCCACAACTCGGTGTTGAAGGCCTTGACGATGCGATTGCCGGTGACGGTCTCGTGCAGGATGTTTTGAATCTCGGCGAGCTTGTCCTGGCCGGAGCGGGTGCGGGTGCGCACCTCTCCACCGATCTTGCGGGCCGATGTCACCACAACGGGGACGAAGAGAAGGAGCGCCCAGCTTAGATAGCCTCCGAGGCGAATGACCAGAGCCAATCCAACCAAGAAGGTGAAGAACTGCTGAAGGAAGTCGCCGATGACAGAACTGAACGCAACCTGCACCCGGTCGACGTCGTTGATGAGGGTTGAGAGGATGGTGCCAGTGGCGTGCTTGTGGAAGAAGCTGGAAGAGCGGCGGAGTGTGGCTTCGTAGAGATGATTGCGAAGGTCGGTGATGGTGCCGAAGCCGGCGTAGTTGACGAGGTAGGTGCCGAGATAGTCGCAGAGGCCTTTGACGAGCGTGGAGATGACCAGCGCAAAGGCGACCACGGTCCACGCATTGTGCATGTGCAGAAAGGGCGGAACGAGCTGCCTGAGATCGAAGTGCCAGGGGCTATTGGCGAGGCCGAGAATGATGGGTCCCTCTGGCGCGTCGGGCCTTAGAACCTGGTCGAAGATCGGCTGGAAGAGGAGGACTCGGAAGTTGTCGAGGAGACCGACGACGGCCAGCAGCATCACTCCGGGCAGCCATTGAAAGGTGTAGGGCAGCCCATAGCGCAGCAGGCGCAGAAATCTTTTCATGCCGGTTGACCTGCCTGGGCTGCGCAGAACTCCATCCCCGCATTATATCCGGGCAATGTGGGCAGCGTTGCACGCCTTTGCACGCCTTTTGCGCGGTCAACGCGGGAAGGTTCATGCAGCTTATCTTCGGTGGTCCGGCGTTCGGGAGCTTGAGTACCAGGAAGATCCAGCTGGGAACATTTAGAATAGTTACAACCAAGAAAAAGTCTTGCGCCGGGGTTCGTCCGGCGGGAAAGTTTGCTACTCATACCCATGCAACGCTGGTCAAAGCTCTTCATTCCCACTCTTCGCGAGGCCCCGGCAGACGCCGAAGTGGCCAGTCACAAGTTTCTGGTGCGGGCGGGCTACATTCGCCAGCTTGGCGCGGGCATCTACAACTATCTCTTTCTCGGACAGCGGTCGTTGAACAAGGTCATCGGCATCGTGCGCGAAGAGATGGACCGCATCGGCCAGGAGTTCTATCTGCCGGCGATCCATCCGCGTGAGGTGTGGGAGAAGAGCGGCCGCTGGACGGTGATGGGCGACAATATGTTTCGCCTGAAAGACCGCAAGGGCGCCGATCTCTGCCTGGGCATGACCCACGAAGAGATCATGACGACGATTGCCTCGAGCGAGCTGCGCAGCTATAAGCAGTTGCCGCAGATCTGGTACCAGATTCAGACGAAGTTCCGCGACGAGGCACGGCCCAAGTCGGGGCTGCTCCGGGTGCGGCAGTTCACGATGAAGGACAGCTACTCCTTCGACATTGATCAAGCGAGCCTCGACAAGAGCTACGACCTGCACGACGGGGTTTATCGCAGAATCTTCACCCGCTGCGGGCTCAAGTTTGTGGTGGTCGAGGCCGACTCGGGCTCGATGGGCGGCTCGCGGTCACAGGAGTTCATGGTCTATACCGACGCGGGCGAGGATCTGATCGCAAGCTGCCCTGTATGCGGTTATGGGGCGAATGTGGAAAAGGCAACATCGCGGCTCGAACCGGTCACAGAGCTTGAGGCCACAGGCGATGGAAAGCCGGAACTTGTGCATACGCCGGGATGCGCGGCAATTGCCGATGTGGCGGCGTTCTTCAAGATGGCCGAGTCGTCGGATATCAAGTGCGTCGCCTACATGGCGTTGAAGCGCGGTTCGGCTGGCCGGCCGGATGCCTGGCATGGAGTTGCTGCGTTTTTGCGCGGCGATCACCAGGTGAACGAGACAAAGCTGCTGAGCGCGATTGGTGCGGCGGAGTTGCGAACGATGCAGGCCGAGGAACTGGAGAAGTACTTTAACGGGCCGGCTGGATTCCTTGGACCTGTTGGGCTGAAGATTAACCAGAATCCGCTCGAAGACGGATTGACGGTCGTTATGGATGAGGCTCTCGAAGGCCGGACGAATCTGGTCTGCGGCGCCAACACGTTGGACTACCATCTGCGGAATGTGAATCCGAGGCGCGATTTTTCCTGGACGCTCACGGCTCAGATCCGCAGCATCAACGAAGGCGAGGGTTGCCCGAAAGATGGCTGCGCAGGCAAGCTCGTCGTCGGCAAGGCGGTTGAAATAGGCCACATCTTCAAGCTCGGCGACAAGTACACGGAGTCGATGGGCGTGCGCGTGCTCGATGTGAACGGCAAGGAAGTGACGCCGATCATGGGCTGCTTTGGCATCGGCGTCGAGCGCATTCTGACCGCCGCAATCGAGCAGTCCAATGACAAGAATGGCTTCTGGCTGCCGGCTTCGATTGCGCCTTTTACCGTTGTGGTCACTGTTACTAACATGACCGATGCGCTGCTCGCGGAGACGGGCGAGAAGCTGGCGGCGGAGCTTGAGGAAGCGGGCCTCGACGTGCTGCTTGATGACCGGGAGGAGCGCGCCGGCGTCAAATTCAAAGACGCGGATCTGGTAGGGATTCCCTACCGCATCAATGTCGGCAAGAAGACGGCCGAACGCAAAGTGGAGTTGGTGACGCGAGCCACCTCGAACAGCGTCGATGTTGCGGTGAATGAGCTGGTGGCGATGGTCAAGAAGCGCATCGAAGAGGATGGACTGCTGGGAACAGTAGAGGCCTAACTGTAGCTGTAATGATCGGTCATTTTCCGGCTCCAGAGTGGAGCCGAGGGCATCAGAAAGCTTTGGGTTGCAAGGGGCTGCGATGGCGCTGAAGGTGATTATTCCGAGGCAGATCAGGACTCAACGCTTGGGATTGCTGGCATTGCGCGCGGTTCTGATAGGGTTCGCTGCCGTAGCGCTGGTGATTTTTGTTGTCACGAGCTACTACTACGTCAAGTATCAGCGCATCGTCGACGAGCGTCTGAAGCAGCCGATCTTCGCGGAGACTGCCAAGATTTATGCCGCGCCGCGCCAGGTGCGACCGGGTCAGAAGCTCTCGATTCGGCTGATTGCGAATGAACTGGCAGAGGCCGGCTACTCGGCCGAGGGCGCCGCGCAGACCTCTGAGCTGGGAACCTACAAGCAGGGCGCGCAAACGATCACGGTGCAGCCCGGAGCGCAGTCCTATCACGCGCCGGACAAGGCTGTGATTCGTGTGAGCGATGGGGTTGTGGAATCGATCACCGACGAGCATGGCGAAGCCCTGGCCAGCTACGAACTCGAACCACTGCTGATCACAGGCTTGAGCGACGACTCAAACCGCACCAAGCGCCGGCTGCTCACTTACAACGAAATTCCGCAAAACCTGGTGAATGCGGTGTTGGCCATCGAGGACCGCCGGTTCTTCGAGCACAGCGGCGTGAACTACCTGAGCATGCTCAGCTGGGCGTGGCATGACATGATCGGAGACCGCAAGCACCGCGGCGGAGCCTCGACGGTGACGATGCAACTGGCGAAGATGCTGATCGTCGCCGACACAGGCACGATTAACTACAAGATCTCTCAGATCATCGTTGCATTTCAGCTTGAGCATCGGTTCACCAAGCAGCAGATCTTTGAGATGTACGCCAATCAGGTTCCGATGGGGCAACGCGGCAGCTTCTCGATCAACGGTTTTGGCGAGGCTGCCCAGTCGTATTTGGGCAAGGATGTGCAGAAGCTCGATCTTGCCGATTGCGCGATGCTGGCGGGGATGATCCAGCGGCCCAGTTATTTTGCGCCATTCCGGCATGGGGACCGGGTGATCGACCGGCGCAACCTGGTGCTCGACTCGATGGTTGAGACCGGAGCCGTTACCAAGGATCAGGCGGAACACGCGAAGACAGAGGCCCTGCACCTCAGCGACCAGAGCGTGGACGCCAGCGAGGCTCCGTACTTCGTCGACCTGGTTCATGAGCAACTGACGCAGAAGCTGGGCGATCGCGACTTCAACCGAGAAGGCTTGCATATCTACACTTCGCTCGATCCGGATCTGCAACGGGAAGCAACGGCGGCCGTCGAATCCACGATTCACGTGGTGGACGAGCAGGTCGACAAGCTGCACGCGCGCGACAAAAAGCACGGCATCGCTTATGCCTATCCGCAGGTGGCGCTGGTAGCTCTGAATCCTCACACGGGACAGGTGCTGGCGCTGGTGGGCGGGCGCAGTTACGGCAGCTCACAGCTGAATCATGCGGTATCCAAACGGCCAACCGGGTCGATCTTCAAGCCGTTTGTCTACGCTTCGGCGTTTGCCACAGCGGCGGAAGGCACTACACTGCCGGGACAGACCAAGCCCTTTTCACCAGTCACAATCCTCAGCGACCAGCAGACCACCTATGATGTGGGCGGCCAGGAGTACACGCCAAAAAACTTCGAAGGCGAGTATCACGACCAGGTGACGGCGCGTTATGCGCTGATGCGTTCGCTCAACAACGCTACGATCAGTTTGGCCAGCATGGTGGGATTTGATCGCGTAGCTGCGCTGGCTCGCGAAGCCGGCGTCAAAAGCGCTCGCGGCACGCCGGCGATGGCCATCGGCGCGTATGACGCGACACCGCTCGACATGGCGGGCGCTTACACAGTCTTCGCCAACGCCGGTCTGCACATCGACCCGTGGATGCTGGCCAGCGTGCGCACCTCGACCGGCGACATGATTACCGACTTCACGCCCACATCGAAGCAGGTTCTGGACCCGCGCGTGGCTTACCTCACCACCAGCCTGATGGAAAACGTGCTGCACAGCGATGTAACCGGCACCGGGACGGGTGCGGGGGTGCGCAGTATGGGATTCACCGCGCCGGCAGCGGGCAAGACCGGCACCGACCACGACGCGTGGTTCGCCGGATTCACTTCGAATCTGCTGTGCGTTGTGTGGGTGGGCAACGACGACTATACCGACATCAAGATCGAGGGCGCTCATGCCGCTGCGCCGATCTGGGCAGCGTTTATGAAGAAGGCCGTCGCGCTGCCGCAGTACTCCGACACCAACGAGTTCAAGGCGCCGGATGGTGTGGAGATTGTTTCGATCGACAGCGTCAGCAACCTGCTCAGCGACGCATCGTGCCCGGCTAGCGTCCAGGCGGCTTTCCTCGCCGGTACCGCACCGATGGAGACCTGCGACCACCCGGCCGACCACAAGAACATACTGCAAAAGATCTTCGGAATGGGCAAGAGCGGGAATTAGAAGGACGCGCCAGAGCGTCGGCAAATGTTCTATATTTCCCTTGTTATGACTTTCAGACTCCGCACCATCCTTCCCTCCCTCCTGGCGCTTTCGAGCGCGTTCTTCTGCCTGTCTACTGCTCCTGCGCAAAGCCCCGCGGCCAAGCCGACTGTTGCCGAGACTCTGGCCTTCCTCGACAGCGCGGAGAAGGAACTGGGCGCGATGAGCGTCAACGTCGCTCAGGCATCTTGGGTCGAGGAGACCTATATCACCGACGATACGGTGGCTCTGGAGGCCGAGGCCAACGACCGGCTGATCGCCCGGCAGACTGAGTTGATCAACGAGGCGCGCAAGTTCGACGGACTGGCGCTGCCACCCGATGCGGCGCGCAAGCTGCTGCTGCTCAAGCTGAGCATTCCGCTTCCAGCGCCCTCCGATCCTGCGCTTCGCGCCGAGACTACCAAGAAGGCCGCCGAGCTCGATGCGGCGTATGGCCGCGGAAAATACTGCCCGGAAACGAACCCGGACAACTGCCTCGGGATCGATGAGATCGGCGTGAAGATGGCGCAGAGCCGCGATCCGAATGAACTGGCGACTCTGTGGAAAGGCTGGCATGCGGTGGGCGTGCCGATGCGAAGCGACTATGCACGACTGGCCGAGTTGAGCAATCGGGGATCGCGCGAGCTGGGCTTTACCGATACAGGGGCGCTCTGGCGCTCGCAGTACGACATGACGCCAGAGGAGTTTCAGGCCGAGATCGAGCGCCTGTGGAAACAGGTGGAACCGCTCTATCGCGAGTTGCACACCTATGTCCGCCGCAAGCTCATTGAAAAATACGGCGACGCTGCGCGCAGACCCGACGGCATGATTCCCGGCGATCTGCTTGGTAACATGTGGGCGCAGGAGTGGGGCAATATCTACGATGTGGTCGCGCCGCCATCCGGGCCGCTGCCTTACGATTTGGGTGCGATTTTGAAGGCACGCAACACAACCCCAGAGCAGTTGGTGCGCTACGGCGAGGGATTCTATAAGTCGATTGGCTTCGATCCCCTGCCCCAGACATTCTGGAAGCACTCGATGCTCTCGCATCCGCGCGACCGCGACGTGGTCTGCCACGCCAGCGCCTGGGACCTGGACAATCAGCTCGACGTTCGCATCAAGGCTTGCTTTCAGCCCACCGCCGACGACTTTGTTACGGTGCATCACGAACTGGGCCACAACTACTATCAGATGGCCTATCGCAATCAGCCTTACTTTTTTCAGAACGGCGCGAATGACGGCTTCCACGAGGCCATCGGCGATTCGATCGCTCTCAATGTGACGCCGGTTTACTTGAAGAAACTCGGCCTGATCGACCAGGTTCCACCAGAGAGCGCGGATATTCCGCTGCTGCTGCATACGGCTCTGGACAAGATCGCATTCCTGCCCTTTGGCCTGCTCATCGACAAGTGGCGCTGGCAGGTCTTTTCGGGCCAGGTCACGCCGGAGCACTATAACAGCGCCTGGTGGGCTCTGCGCGAAAAGTATCAGGGCATCGCTCCGCCGGTCGCGCGCACCGAGGCGGACTTCGACCCCGGAGCAAAATATCACATCCCCGGCAATGTGCCTTATATGCGCTACTTCCTGGCGCGGGTCTATCAGTTCCAGTTCTATCGTGCGATGTGCCAGGCCGCCGGCTACAAGGGGCCGCTCAATCGCTGCTCGGTTTATGGATCGAAGGAGGCAGGCGCGCGGCTGAACGCGATGCTGTCGATGGGCTCTTCAAAGCCATGGCCTGAAGCGCTGAAGGCGATGACTGGTACAGACAAGGCCGATGCTTCGGCGATTGTCGAGTACTTCCAACCGCTGATGGACTGGCTCAAGGAGCAGAACAAGGGCGAGAAGGAAGGCTGGACTCTGCCCGCCGATCCGTTGAAGTAGCTAGACCACGTGCCGCACGCCAGGCAGGCGTACCATCGGATCGGCTGCCAGCCATGTTGCTGCACAGGCCAGCAGGCCAACCACTCCGAACTTGGCCAGCGCCGGCGCAACCCAGCCATGTAACAGAAGGCTGATTCCGACCAGTACCACCGGATGCAGAATGTAGACCCCGTAGGCCCGGCGGTTGAGCCAGTTCCATAGGGCAGATGGCTGATTCATGCGTTCGCGGAAGACCAGCAACCAAAGGGCGATGAGGCCCCAGGCGACAAACGGCTCCCAGAGCGCATAGAGAATCGCGGTCCAGGAGAAGCCGCTCGTGAAGTTGGATTTGCCCGGACCGTGCACCGCCGAGGCGATCGCGCCTCCCACAATCATCAACGGCCATGTAATCGCTAGGGTGATCAATCCGGTTCGCGCATTCTTCCAGGTGAGTTGCCGCAGCCAGTCATAGCGCCAGGCCGCGATGCCAGCCGCAAAGAGGAAGATGTAGGTGGCGAAATAGCCGAGTTGCATGCCGATGACGTTGACTCCGACAGGAACAAACTGACGCAGGACGAGGGCAACGACGCCGGTCGCAAGCGCGGTCGCCAACCACCAACGGCCCGCAGGAACCGGTTTCGGCCTGCGTTCGAAGTCACTGAGCTTCGCGCCGAGCAGAGCCCGCCATCCGCAATAAGCGAGGCTGAAGAAGAGCAAGGCCTGAGCAAACCAAAACGGGCCGTTAATGAACATATGGTGCTGCCAAAGGTACACGGGACCCGCCCAGAAACCATGCCCCTGCGCCAGAGTCATGATACCCACAGTGATCGGCGCTAGAATCAGCCCAAAACCGAGAAGAGGCAGCCCGAGGCGAAGAAAGCGGTCGCCGATAAAGCGCCGATAGCCTTTGCGCTCCAGCGATGCAGGAGTGAAGTATCCCGCGAGCAGGAAGAAGAAGCCCATGAAATAGGCCTGGTTGATCGTGCAGAAGCAGATCAGCAAACGGCTGGAAAGCGCACTGGATGGTTCAATCTCGCGCCAGAACCAACCGCCGATGGCGCCGTAGGTGATCGCGGTGTGATGCAGGATGACCAAGGCAGTCATCACCGTGCGAAGGCGGTCAATATAGAAGTCACGCTGGGACATATGCTGGCAATACGCTCGTACGCAGACCTTGGTTCCGTCGACCGAGACTTCCCTGCACACTTACCCGCCAAAACAAGTTCGACCGCGACTGTAACGTTGCGGTCGAACGGTTTACTGCACAGCAGAGGCTAGTACTTGACGATGGCGGCGAAGGAATCGGGCTTGAGGCTGGCGCCGCCCACGAGGGCTCCATCGATCTCTTCCTGGCCGATGAGCGAGGTTGCGTTGTCCGGCTTGACGCTGCCGCCGTAGAGGATGCGCAAAGCTGCCGCAACGCCAGGACCCAGCAGCTTGGCCACTTCGGCGCGAATGATCTTGTGCGCATCGACGGCGATTTCAGGTGTGGCAGTCTTGCCGGTTCCTATGGCCCAGACGGGCTCGTATGCAATGACGATAGGCTTGGCTGCCTCAGCCGTAATGCCCGCGAAAGCTCCGGTGATCTGAGTCTTCAATACCGATTCAGTCTTGCCTGCCTCGCGCTCGGCGAGCACTTCGCCCACGCAGACGATGGGGATGACGCCGTGCTTCAGGGCCGCGTGCAGCTTCTTGTTGACGATCTCGTCGGTCTCGGCGAAGTATTGACGGCGCTCGGAGTGACCGATGAGCGTATGCGTTCCGCCAACGGCCTGGAGCTGGTTCAGCGAGGTCTCGCCGGTGTAGGCGCCTTCCTCGGCAAAGTGGATGTTCTGCGCGCCGACCAAAATATTGCTTCCTTTGGCGGCTTCAATCACTGTGGGAAGCAGTACGGGCGACGGAAAGAGAGCGATCTCGTCACGGGTATGCGAGGCAACAAGGGGTAAAAAGGCATCGACGAAGGCCTTGGCTTCAACGGGCGTCTTGTACATCTTCCAATTGGCGGCAATGAGTGCTTTACGGGGCATCTTTTCTGAACTCCTCGTCTTTGATTTTATGGGATGGATTTCGGGGCGGGGGTGACGGCGGGCACAGGACGAGCGCGCCTGAATCGAGCGCTGCGAAGAATCGGGCCAAATGAAGCCTCCCGAGGTGTATCATGGGCGGAAAAGCCTAGAGGAGGATATCTCACGTGAAGCTGATAGCTGTGTTTCTCGCGGTGACCGGAATGGCGGCAGTTTCGATGGCGCAGCAGGAGTCGGGTTCGCTATCGCGGGTTACACTGGTGGTCCGGACCACCAAGGCCATCAACTATCGCCACCTGAGCGGACCGACAAAGATCGACTTCCGCGGCACGGTTCTGCAATCGCAGGCCAAGGGCGAGGCGCAGATCGAGAGCCGCAAGGGAGCCGTGCGTATTCAGGCACAGTTTGAGAAGCTGGAGCCCGCGTCGCGCTTCGGATCGGGATTTCTGACCTATGTGCTGTGGGCTATCTCGCCCGAAGGGCGCGCGGACAATCTCGGTGAGCTGATGCTCAACGGAAACAAGAGCAAGATGGATGTGACCGAGCCGATGCAGGCCTTCGCGTTGATCGTGACCGCCGAGCCGTACTTCTCAGTCTCGCAGCCGAGCGAGGTTGTCGTGATGGAGAACGTGGTGCGGCCAGACACGGTGGGCAGCGTTGAAGAGATGGACGCCAAGTTTGACCTGCTGCAGCGCGACCAGTACGAGACCACGGTTCAAGCCGGATATGAGGCGCCTGCGGCAGCATCTAAGACTCCGCTGAGTCTGCTGGAAGCTCGAAACGCAATCGAGATCGTCAAGCTGGCAGGCGGCGAGAAGTACGCCGCGGAGAGCTTCAAGAAGGCCTCTGAGCTGTTGAAGACGTCCGAGGACGATCTGGCGCAAAAGCGCGACAAGAAGACGATCGACACAACAGCCAGGGAAGCCGTGCAGACCGCGGAGGACACGCGCATCATCACCGTGAAGAAGCGCGAAGAGGAGCGGCTGGCGAAGGAACGCCAGGATGCGGCCGACCGCGAAGCAAAGGCCAAGGCAGAAGCCGAAGCCTCGGAAAAAGCTCGTCTGGAAGCACAACTAGCGGCCGAACGCGCGGCTCGCGAGAAGGCCGAAGCACAAGCGGCTCAAGCGGCCGCACTGGCTCAACAACAGGCGGCTCAGGCTGAGGCGGAGAAACAACGCGTAGCTGCCGCTCAGGCGCTTGAGCAGCAGCAAGCGGCTCAGGCCGAGGCGGAACGCGCACGAAAGCAAGCCGAAGAGGCCGAACGCGCGCGCAAGCAGGCAGAGACGGAAAAAAGCGATCTGCGAAAGCAACTGCTCGACCAGCTCAACTCGGTCTTGCAGACAAGCGACACGGCGCGGGGACTGATCGTCAACATGTCGGACGTGCTCTTCGACACGGGCAAATACACGCTCAAACCAGCCGCCCGCGAAAAGCTGGCCAAGATCTCCGGAATCGTGCTCGCGCATCCGGGCCTGAAGCTCGAAGTCGATGGCCACACCGATAACGTCGGCAGTGAAGAGTACAACCAGTTACTCTCTGAGCAGCGGGCAGCCACGGTCCTCGAGTTTCTGGTGAAACAGGGTCTCCCCGAGTCGTCGGTAACTTCGCATGGATTCGGAAAGACACAACCTGTAGCCACGAACGACACGCCCGAAGGCCGGGCCAAGAACCGTCGCGTCGAACTCGTGGTCACGGGCGATGCGATCGGCGGCGGAGCCGAGGCTTCATCTGCCGCTCAACCAAAGACCGTGTCAGCGCAGCCCTGATAGTCACAAGGAATATGGTGGGCCCGGAGGGATTCGAACCCCGAACCAAGGGATTATGAGTCACATTTTCAGCGTTTTGCACCACATCGCAATGTGTTGCACGTAAGCGAATAACATATTTGTATTCATAAACATAAAGTGCGATTCTTCTTTGCAGAGAATCGCACCGAAACGCAGAAAAGTTGGAAGCGAACAGCCATCAAAACAGCCACTAAGAGTGGCCCATTTCATCCCGTCTGATAGGCACTCAAACCGGCACACATTTTGTTCCTGGCTGGCGATGGCTGGCGCGTCGATCAAAGAGATTCAAGAAGCGGCGGGTCACAAGTCGATCATCATGTCCGCCCGTTACAGCCACCTTTCCCCTGC
>Ga0181535_10000100_pt1 | contig 125985 bp, 90 predicted proteins | sample PEATcosm2014_Bin_44_FD_119774 | JGI IMG/M metagenome (GOLD analysis project Ga0181535, IMG submission 119774) | Peatland microbial communities from MTU Mesocosm Facility, Houghton, MI, USA - PEATcosm2014_Bin17_30_metaG | ecosystem: Environmental > Terrestrial > Soil > Wetlands > Peat | place... | reverse complement strand
TAGCCGGGCCAGCCCAGCAAGCGTGTCCAGTCGTTCTCCCTCATGCCTACAAGTGTAGCCAAAAACACCAAATCTCAAAAAGCCGGCAGAACAACGCTCCTTACAGATTCTTGCGCAGAGCCACTATAGCAAGGTTACAGTATGGAGTGGATCTTTCCCCAATCCGAAAGTCCCCGTCGAGTTAGCTTCCCGCTTCGATAAGCCCCAGTTCGCGCAGCAGGAAGGCGTAGTCGAAGGCAATCTCCTTGAGGTAGTCGTAGCGGCCGCTGGCGCCCCCGTGGCCCGCTTCCATGTTGGTGACCAGGAAGAGCGGGTTGTTGTCGGTCTTCAGGGTGCGCAACTTGGCAACGTATTTTGCCGGCTCCCAGTACATCACCTGGCTGTCGTGCAGTGAGGTCTTCACCAGCATCGACGGATATTTGCCCGCCTTCAGGTTGTCGTAGGGCGAGTAGCTGAGCATGTAATGAAAGGCTTCCGCCTCGTTCGGGTTGCCCCACTCCTCGTATTCGGGAACGGTGAGCGGCAGGGTGGCATCGAGCATGGTGTTCATCACGTCCACGAACGGCACGTGCGACAGCACCGCGCGGAAAAGGTAGGGACGCAGATTCACGACCGCGCCCATGAGGAGGCCCCCGGCCGAGCCGCCCTCGATGGCAATGCGCGCGGGATCTCCGTAGCCTTCCACCGTGAGGTGCTGCACAGCGGAGATGAAGTCGGTGAAGGTGTTGCGCTTGACCTGCATCTTGCCCGCGTCATGCCAGGGCTTGCCCAGGTCGCCGCCGCCGCGGATGTGCGCATAGGCCATCACCACGCCGCGATCGAGAAGGCTCAACCGGTTGGAATTGAAGCCCAGCGGCAGTGAATACCCATACGACCCGTAGCCGTAGACATAGAGCGGGTTTTTGCCCTGCTCCTTCTTGTCCTTGCGATACACAATCGACACGGGAACAGCGGTGCCGTCCGCCGCGATGGCGTGGATGCGCTCGCTGGCATACAGGCTGCGGTCGAATCCGCCCGGGACTTCAAGCTGCTTCAGGAGCTTCGACGCGCCGCTCTTCACCTCGTACTCGTAGACCGAAGGCGGAGAGACCAGCGATTGGTAGCTGTACCGAAAGACCTTGGTATCAAAGACGCGATTGATGTGCGGTGCGGCGCTGTAGGCCGGTTCGGGAAAAGAGATTTCCCCTGCCGGGTTGGCCGCCGAACCCTCACCCGCAAAAGACCACAACCGCAGGCGCGGCAGGCCGTCTTCCCGCTCGCAGGCCACAAAGAAGCTGTCGAACAGGTCCACATCCTCGAGCATGATCTCCGCTCGGTGCGGAATCAACTCCGTCCAGTGTTCGCGACCGGCGGTGGCCACCGGGGCCGAGACCAGCCGGAAGTTGCGCCCCTGGTCGTTGGTGCGGATATAGAACCGTCCGTTGCGGTGCTCGACGTAATACTCGTGCTCGTCTTCGCGGGGCTGGATCAGGTTGAAGGCGGCGTTGGGCTGCCAGGCAGGCAGAATCCAGCATTCGCTGGCGGTGTGGCTGGCGGACTCCAGGACCAGATACTGGTCGTCGCGGGTTCTCCCAACAGCGATGTTGAAGCGCTCATCGTCGTCCTGGTAAATCAGGGTGTCTTCGGAAAATGGCAGGCCCAGGATGTGCTTCCACAGTTGAAACTGCCGCTTCTGCTCCTCGTCTTCCACCGTGTAGAAGAGAGACAAATTGTCGGCTGCCCAGGCGACGGTGCCGGTTCGTTCGATCTGGCAGGGTTCCTCCGGGCTGGGAAGCGTTTCGCCGACCGAGAGATCCTTGATCTGCAGCGCGTACTGCCGGAAGCCCTTGGTGTCTGTCGTATAGGCCAGCCATCGGCCATCGTCGGAGATGCTGGTGTCGCCAATCGAAAAGAAAGCGTGTCCGACCGAAAGCTGATTGCCGTCGAGTAGAACCTCTTCGGCAGCGGACTCGTCGATTCCAGTTGCCGTTCCCGGCTTGCGGCAGTGAATCCCGTACTGACTGCCTTCCTCGGTGCGCGTGTAGTACCACCAGGGGCCTTTGCGATAGGGCACCGAAACGTCGGTCTGCTTCACGTGCGACAGCATTTCGCGGTAAAGCTCGCCGCGAAGATCGGCAAGCGGCGCCATACACGCTTCCGCATAGGCGTTCTCGGCCTCCAGGTAGGAAGTGACGTCGCGGTCTTGTTTATTCCGCAGCCAGGCGTAGTCGTCCGTGAGAACTGCGCCATGATGGGTGGTTTCAACGTGTTCCGTGCGCGCGATGGGGAGCTGCGGTGTCTGTGTCATCTCGTTTCCAGTGTAAGTCTTGAGGGGCGGTTGACAGCGCGGAATCAAGGCTTGTACCGCGCGCTTCTCTCCTGAATCGAACAAGTTCGGAAGGCAAAGCGAAACTATCGCTTCGAGAAAAGGGGCGACAAGCTGGGCAGAATCCGTTAAAACTTTCATAACGTGAATAATCGAGAGAAGCAATCCAACACCGGGGCCCCCTCCGGGGCCGGGCAATCGGGCCACATCACCGCGGAAGCGCCGAAGATGGTGCAAAGCCTGGGCCTGTTCAGCTCTACCGCGCTGGTGATCGGATCCATGATTGGCTCCGGCGTTTTTATTGTCGATGCCGACATCGCGCGCGGCACCAATTCGCCTGCCCTGCTCCTTGGCGCGTGGATCGTAACCGCCATTCTGACCACCATCGGCGCTCTGAGCTACGGAGAGCTTGCCGCCATGATGCCCAAAGCCGGCGGCCAATACGTCTACCTGCGCGAGTCGCTGGGGCCGCTTTGGGGCTTTCTCTACGGCTGGACGCTGTTCCTGGTGATCCAGACCGGGACCATCGCCGCCGTCTGCGTGGCCTTTGGCAAGTTTCTGGGCGTCTTCTTCCCGTCGATTTCCACCACCAACTGGCTTTGGCACATTGCCCATGTCCCCCCGTTGAGAGTCGGGCCCATGGTCCTGGGCAACATGGAGATCGGTGTCAGTACGGCCAACCTCACCGGCATTGCGATCGTGGTCCTGCTGGCGGTGGTCAATGTTTTCGGTGTCAGTCTGGGGGCTCTGATTCAGAATGTCTTCACCACGGCGAAGGCTCTCTCGCTGGCGGCATTGATTCTGCTCGCATTCACCGTGGGGCATACTGCGACGGCCTGGGAGGCCAACTTCGGCGCAGGCTGGGGCAATTTTTGGAAAAACGCCGGCTGGGGCACGCTGCATCCCGTGCAGGTCGGGGTCGGCGGGCCGATGGTTCTGGTCAACCTGGTGGTGATTCTGGCCGTGGTGCAGGTGGGGTCGCTCTTCAGTGCCGATGCCTGGAACAACATCACCTTCACCGCCGGCGAGGTGAAGAACCCCAAGCGCAATATTCCGCTCTCGCTGATTCTGGGTACCGGATTCGTGTTGACCGTCTATTTCCTTGTGTCCGTTGCCTATTTACTGGTGCTGCCGATGCACGGCGATCCCAACGGCACAACGGTGCTGGCCCGTGGAATTCAATACGCAGCCGAGGACAGGGTGGCAACGGCGACGCTGGCGCAGATCTTCTCGTCAGGCGGAGCATTCCTGATGGCGAGCGCGATTCTGATTTCCACCTTTGGCTGCGCCAACGGAATGACTCTGGCGGGAGCACGCGTCTACTACGCCATGAGCCAGGACGGGCTGTTCTTCAAGTCCGTGGGAAAGTTGCATCCAAAGTACAAGACGCCTGTGGCCGGACTGCTGGTACAGGCCGCGTGGACCGTTGTGCTGTGCGTCTCCGGCTCCTACGGCCAACTGCTGGACTACATCATCTTCGCCGTGCTGGTGTTCTACGTCCTCACTATTGTCGGGCTATTCGTTCTGCGTTTTAAGAGACCGGACGCACTTAGGCCCTATCGGGCGCTGGGATATCCCTTCCTTCCCGCCCTCTATATCGCGATGGCGGCCTGGATCTGTATCGTATTGTTGAGATACAAGCCTCAATACACTTGGCCAGGTCTCGTTCTTGTTCTGCTGGGTATTCCGGTGTATCTCTTCTGGTCGCACCGGACCCGGACAGACTGAATTTCCTCGGATCGAAAGACCAACCAAATTCGGCTGATCCCAACTGATGGGAAGGATATTCCTCATACATGTCCAGACTGCTACGTATTAAACCGATGTCGATGCTCAAGGAAGAAGCGAGTGAAGTGGGCGAACACACGCTCCGTCGCTCGCTTGGAGCGGTAAATCTGATCACGCTGGGAATCGGCGCAATCATTGGCGCGGGCATCTTCGTGCTCACCGGTAAGGCTGCCGCGCTGCACGCTGGACCCGCCGTATCGCTCAGCTTTGTGCTGGCCGGCATCGTCTGCGCCTTCGCGGGCCTCTGCTATGCCGAATTTGCGTCGATCATCCCCATAGCCGGCTCCGCTTATACTTACGGATACGCCACTCTGGGCGAGTTTGTGGCCTGGATCATCGGCTGGGATCTGGTCCTCGAGTACGCCTTCGGGGCGGCCACCGTCGCCTCCGGCTGGTCTGGCTATCTGAACAGCCTCCTTCAGCAGCTCCACATCCATATTCCGCCGCAGTTGACCGCCGTACCGGGTACGCAACTCTATGAGTATCAGGACAAGTGGCAGCCTCTCACCGCTCTGCCCGCGGGTCTGGATCTTTCCGCCCTGCCCCACGTCACGGCAGCTTTCAACCTGGTTGCCATGCTCGGCATCCTCTTCATCACGACCATTCTGGTGATCGGGATCAAGGAATCGGCCAACTTCAACTCCGCCATCGTCATTGTCAAACTCGGCATTGTTGGCGTCTTTTTGATCGTCGGCGGCTACTTTATCGTTCTGCACCCATCGCTAGCCTTCCACAACTGGCACCCGTTCCTGCCGCCCTCCGACGGCCACGGCAACTTCGGCTTCATGGGAATTGCCACCGGCGCCTCGTCCATCTTCTTTGCTTACATCGGCTTCGACGCCGTTTCCACGGCTGCCCAGGAAGCCAAGAACCCCAAGCGCGACATGCCCATCGGCATTCTGGGTTCTCTGGTCGTGTGCACCATCCTATACATTCTGGTCTCGACCGTCCTGACCGGTCTGGTCAATTACAAGCAGCTGAATGTTGAAGCGCCGGTGGCCATGGGCATCGATGTGGTCGGCATCAGCTGGGGATCGATTCTCGTCAAAATCGGCGCTGTCTTCGGCCTGGCTACCGTCATGCTGGTCATGCTGCTCGGCCAGTCGCGTGTCTTCTTCTCCATGTCCAAGGATGGCCTGCTGCCCAGGTGGGCTTCCGCCATTCACCCCAAGTTCCGCACTCCCTGGATCTCCACGATTGTCGTTGGCGTCATTGTGGCCATCATGCCGGCCTTCCTGAACATCGACGTTCTTTCCGACCTGGTGAACATCGGTACTCTGCTGGCATTTACCATCGTCTGCGCCGGTGTCTGGGTGCTGCGGGTGCGCAATCCGGAGATGGAGCGGCCCTTCAAGACTCCGTTCGTGCCACTGGTGCCGATCCTTGGCATTGTGACAGCGCTGTTCGTCATGAGCCGTCTCCCGCTGCTCACCTGGACGGTCATGATCCTCTGGCTGCTGATCGGGTTGGTGATCTATTTCGGCTACTCCGTCAAACATAGCAAGGTCCAGAAGCTGGTCCAGGCTCCCGAGGCGGACTGATCGGGCTGGGAACACAGCAAAAGGGCCTCCTGCTGGGAGGCCGTTTTGCGCGTGGGCTTGTTCTTCTGCTTCAAGTTAAACTAAACCAGGTGAACTTAGTTCAATCGAGAGATCCCATGCGGACCATTAATATTCACCAAGTCAAGACCCATCTTTCGCGCCTTGTCGACGAGGCTGAGAAGGGCGATTCCTTCATCATTGCCAAGGCTGGCAAGCCGAAGGTGATGGTGACCCGGCTCAGCGAACCGGCTCTTGACCCTAAGCGCCGATTGGGCTTCCTAAAGGGACAGATCAAGGTTCCGGATGACTTTGACACGTTGATGGCCGATGAGATCGAGAAGATGTACAGCGGTGAAGAATGAAACTTCTTCTCGATCCTCACCTGCTGTTGTGGGCTAGTGAGGATTCTCCCCGTCTTCCCGCGTTGGCGTCGAATTTGATTACGGATACTGAGAACGAACTTCTCTTCAGCGTTGCAAGCATCTGGGAAATCTCAATCAAACATGCCAAGGGGTTAGAGAGCTTCCATGCTCATCCCGGTATGGTTTGGGAGGGTCTGCTGGAGAATGGCTATACGGAACTGGCCGTGATTGGGAAACACGCCGTTGCAGCCGGCAATCTCCCATCCATACACAAAGATCCCTTCGACCGCATCCTGATTGCTCAGGCTATGATCGAAGGGATTACTCTATTGACCGCCGATCCACGGATAGCCCAATACCCCGGCCCCATAAGAAAGGTTTGACGAATTTGTCTACGCCGTCGCCTTCACACAGAATCCTTCAAATGCACGAGTGAGTTCGCCCGCGATTTGCTGCGCAGTCGACTGCTCGATGATGTAGCGCTGCATCAGGTAAACGAGCTTGCCGTCGCGCAGGATGGCCACCGCCGGAGAACTGGGCGGGTTGCCCTCGAAGTAGCTGCGGGCCTGATCGGTTGCTTCGCGGTCCTGGCCTGCAAAGACGGTGATCTTCCGATCCGGCTGGTGGGCCGAATTGGTGAGCGCCAGCCGCACTCCGGGGCGCATCTTGCCCGCGGCGCAACCGCAGATCGAGTTCACAACCAGCAACGTTGTTCCTGGTTGAGCCACGGCAGCGTCCACCTCGGCGGCGGTGCGGGCTTCTTTCAGTCCGGCGCGCGTCAACTCTTCGCGCATGGGGATGACCATAAGCTCTGGATACATGTTTTCCTCCGGCATGGGGAAGTGCCTTTGCGATATAGATGCGACCGAAGGCGTAATGTAGCCTTTATTTGATGAAGATGATCGAAAATGTGGCGTTGGCGCCTTATACAACCTTCGGGATCGGCGGTCCGGCTCGTTATTTCGCTGCGGCAACCTCGGAAGACGAAGTCGTGGAAGCAGTGAATTGGGCTGTCGAGCGTGATCTTCCTCTGTTCATACTTGGGGGCGGAAGCAACCTGCTGGTCTCAGATCGAGGCTTCGACGGGCTGGTTCTGAAGATCGAACTGCGGGGAATTGAGGCGACGCAAGCGGATGGCGCAGGCTGTCAGACCATCTACCGCGCAGCCGCCGGGGAAGATTGGGATACGTTCGCGGAACGCACCGTCCAGGATGGTTGTGCCGGCATCGAATGCCTGGCCGGCATTCCGGGATCGGTGGGCGGCACGCCCGTCCAGAACGTCGGCGCCTATGGTCAGGAAGTGGCCTCGGCCATCGAGCAGGTACGCGTCTACGACTTGAAGCAGATCGCGTTTGCCGAGTTCAGCGCCGCCGAATGCGGCTTCGCCTATCGCAAGAGCCGCTTCAATCAAGAGGACCGGGGAAGGTACATCGTGACGCGTGTCGATTACCGCCTCATTCCCGGTGGTGCTCCAGCCATTCGTTACGGCGATCTGCAGCGGGAACTGGCCGCGCTTGCCGCCGAGGGCAGGGAACCGGGCCTCGCGGAGGTAGCCGCCGCGGTGCGCCGGGTGCGCCGTTCCAAGGGAATGCTGATGGTCGAGGGCGACCCGGACTGCGCGAGTGCCGGGAGCTTCTTCAAGAATCCGCTGCTTTGTGTTGCGCATATGCAGGGGATTGGCGAGATGGTTGGCAAGGAGCCCCCGCACTACATCGCCGGTGAAGGGGTAGTCAAGGTGCCCGCTGCCTGGCTGATCGAGCAGGCGGGGTTTGCCAAAGGCTACCGGCGTGGCGCGGCCGGCATTTCCACCTGGCACACCCTGGCCTTGACCAATCGCGGCGGCGCAACGGCCCAGGAAATTCTGGCGCTGGCGGACGAAATCAAGCAGAAGGTGGAAGCGCGCTTCAGCGTGAAGCTCGAGATGGAGCCGGTGATGCTCGGCTTCTGAACGCATCGGGCCGGTTTCCTGTCCCGAACCCAAAGTTGCAAATTGAACCCATCCCCTTCAGTCTCTTTCTCGCCGATTGAACCTGCCGTTCCATGCGGCGAAATCTGCCGGCGGCTGGTAACCTATCTTCAGATATGAACGACAATTTGCATCAGTTGCGCTGTTTCGGATGCGGAGCGCGAATCTCGGGCGCTGAAGCCAGGCCTGACTTTCGCTGCGCCGTGTGTGGGGACCTGTTCGAAGTGGAATACCCCGGCTGGGTTCAACGCCGTGGCCCCGACCGCCCCAACCCCGGCGCACTGAAATGGCTGTGGCGCGAGCGCCGCAGTTCGGCAGAGACACTGGACCGTTCCGGTGTGTGGCGCTTCCGCGAATTGCTGCCGATTTTGGATAGTTTTGGCGATGCGGTGACGCTCTTCGAGGGAAACACGCCACTTTATCACCTTCCGCGCGCAGCCAAGGCTTTGGGGATCGATCAACTCTATGCCAAGCATCAGGGCATGAATCCCACCGGCTCTTTCAAGGACACCGGCATGACCGCGGCCCTGAGCGTGGCCAAGGAGCGCGGATTCGAGTGGGTAGCCTGCGCATCGACCGGAAATACGTCGGCCGCGATGGCAGCTTATGCCGCGCGGGCCGGCCTCCGTTGCCTGGTGCTGATTCCCGATGGCAAGATCGCCTGGGGGAAACTCGCCCAGGCAATGGACTACGGCGCCGTCACCTGCCAGCTAAAGGCCGACTTTGACGGCTGCCTGAGCCTGCTGACCAAGATCGTCCAGGAAGCGCCCATCTACCTGCTCAACTCGGTGAATCCCTACCGTCTAGAGGGGCAGAAGACGCCGGCCTTTGAGATTGCCGAAGCCTTCGACTGGAATGTGCCCGACCACCTGATTGTTCCGGGCGGAAACCTGGGCAACAGCTCGGCGCTCGGCAAGGGCTTTCGGGAGTTGTATGAATTGGGGCTGGTAGCGCGCATGCCGCGCATCAGCGTGATTCAGGCCGCAGGGGCAAACCCGCTGGTGCGCAGCTTTGAAGCCAGCAAGGGAACGGTCCTGGAACCGGTGGAAGCCCAGACCCGCGCCACCGCCATTCGGATTGGCAACCCCGCTTCATGGCGCAAGGCTGCGAGGGTCATTCAGGACACAGGCGGTTGGTGCCTCGACGTTACTGAAGCCGAGATCTCGATTGCCAAAGCCGAAATCGGCGCAGAAGGACTGGGCTGCGAGCCAGCTTCCGCCGTCACCCTGGCGGGCCTCAAGAAACTTCGCAAGCAGGGAGCAATCGGTTCCGGCGAAACGGTCGTATTGCTGCTGACCGGCAACACCCTGAAGGACGCCGACTACACCATCGACTTCCACCGTGGAACGCTGCTCAAGGACGAAGAAAAGGTTGGTTTCGAGGGCGAGATTGAGAGCCTGCGGCGCAACGCTCAGCAAGTCGACGCGACCATCCCCGCAGTGCTGGCCACGTTGAAGGGCAATTACGAATGAGCGAAAGCGGCGCAAGCAAGGACGGAATGGACATCCCCGAGCCGCTGAGGCTCCGTTTGCCTGCGACTTCGGCAAATCTGGGCCCGGGGTTTGACGCTTCCGCCGTGGCTCTCGATTTCTACCTGGAGATCGAAGCCCGCCCTGCCGAAGAGTTTTCCATCGCTGCTACGGGGCGCGATGCGGAGCGATGCTCGCGGCTCAAGGACAATCTGATTCTTGAGATCTACAAGGACCTGCTCGTCCGCCATGGAAAGCCGATCATCCCACTGGCGATCCGCATGGAAAACGGGATACCGCTCGGAATGGGCTGCGGCTCGTCTGCGGCGGGGCGGCTCGCCGCCATCGCCCTGGCTGTACACTTCGGGAATCTGGGTTGGAGTTCCGAGCAGATCCTCGAAGAGGCATGCGCCCTTGAAGGCCACCCGGATAACGCCGCGGCCTGCTGGCTGGGCGGCTTCGTCACTGCAACCACCGAAGGGCCGAAGGTCCATGTCGTCCGCGTGGATCCGCCAGCCCAATGGCGTGTGATTTTGGCGTTGCCGTTGCAACCGCTTGCAACCAGCAAGGCGCGCGCTGTGCTTCCCGATTGTTACTCTCGCGCTGAAGTGGTTACCAACATTCAGTCGGTCGCGCTGCTGGGCCTGGCCTTTGCACAGGCGCGTGGAGATCTGCTACGCCTTGCCATGCGCGATTGCATCCACCAGCCCTATCGCTCTTCGATCTGCCCGCTTTTGCCCCCGCTCATCGCTTTGTCGGGAAGGCATGGGATTCTTGGCGCAGCCTTGAGCGGCGCGGGTCCGGCCGTTTTGTTGATCGTCAAAGACGAGGCAGACATTGAGGCGGCCTGCAGTGGGATCCGCAGCGCGCTGGATGGTTTTCTGGAGCCGGAACTCAAAATCTGCAGCTTCGAGAACCAGGGGACAACAAAGACGCTGGGAGCCGTGGCGTTCTGACGACCAAGTGTGCCGGTTCAAAGGCTCTTCGCCGATCGGGAATCGAGCTATCTTGTAAGCGTTATCAACCAGCAAACCGCGTTTCGATCATCGTTGCCTTTCTGCGCAACCCCATAATAGTCATTCGCTTGCGCATTACCTAAGTTTTCTTGCTAATCCACCGGGATGATCCTAAATTCGCTGCGTGGGCAGTCCTGGGGGAGGGCTGCTCTAGCGCCCGCGATCCTTAATGGGTCCGGGCGCTTTATTCTTGGTCGCGAAGCTAAATGTACTTAAACGACCTGGATAGAATAGCCTACGCATCACCTGGAAGGTTCGATCACCCTCTGTCAGCTTATCCGGCCAGCCTGTTTTGCGACCTTCCCGTCCATCGCAGCATCCTATGAGAGCACGGATCGAGTTGCTCTGCAGTTACACTGGTGAGAGCAAAACCGCAAGGAGGAATATGGCTGGTTTGGGAGTTTTGGAAGTCAGCGATGCAACGTTCGAGCAGGAGGTGCTCCAGAGTGAGCAACCGGTCCTGGTAGATTTCTGGGCTGTATGGTGCGGCCCCTGCAAGGCCCTTGGTCCGATTGTGGACACGATTGCTGCCAGCTATGCCGGCAAGCTGAAGGTCATCAAGGTCAACGTGGATCAGAACAGCGCAACCCCTTCGCGTTTTGGCATTCGCGGAATCCCGGCGCTTCTCTTCTTCAAGGGTGGCAAGGTCGCCGATCAGATCGTCGGCTTCGTACCCCAGGACGTGATCGAAGAGAAGATTCAAAGGCTCCTGGCTTAGATTCTTCCGTCTTTCTGACATTTTGTTTCAGCTTCACTTGAAAAGGCCCGGCAATCCGCCGGGCCTTTTCAACGTGTGCTGCTGCGCGAGCGGCCAACGGCGGGCGTCACTTTTTGAGGGCTTTCACCGCCTCGGTCAGAGCTGGAACAACCTCGAACAAATCCCCCACAATCCCATAATCGGCGATTTCGAAGATCGGTGCGTCGGGATCCTTGTTGACGGCCACAATGCATCGCGAAGCCTTCATGCCCACCTGGTGCTGAATGGCTCCCGAGATGCCCACCGCGACGTAAAGCTTGGGCGCGACGCTCTGGCCGGAACTGCCCACTTGCCGGTCCGTGGGTAGCCAGCCGCTGTCGCAGATGGGCCTGCTGGCGGCCAATTCTGCGCCCAGCGCAGATGCCAGTTCCTGCATCATGGGGATGTTGGCTGCTTCCCGAATGCCACGGCCGATGCTGACGATGCGCTCAGCCGAGGCCAGGTCCACCGTCTGCGCGGAAGCGCGAAAAGGCTGGCCCGGGCGGGTACGGATCTGCGCGGCTTCGAGGGTGGGAGTGAAGGTCTCCGCTGAAACTACCGCTCCAGTCGGAGTCTCTTCGGCTCGAAATGCTCCCGCCTGCACAGACAGAAAGCAAGGCCCGTCTCCGGCAGGATGGTAATGGCCGTTCAGTCGGCCTTGCAGCAACTGGCGGACAAAGGTGGGTCCATTGGCCCCCGACGCTGCGGGGCCGATTTCCACCACATCGTTCATGAGCATTCGCCCCATCCGCGCTGCCAGGGCGGGCGCGTAGTCTCGAACCTGATAGGTGTGCGGAAATACCACATAACGGGGATCCACCGAGCGGAAAAACTGCTCCAGCGCCAGCACAAATCCATCCGCGGAATAGACATCCAGAAGAGGGTGCTCTATGCGGACCACTCTTTCCAAAGGCTGCCCCACCAGCTCACCGGCCAGGTTTGCCGTTTCCGCGCCGATCAGGATCGCATGGAGCGGCTGGTTGGTGAGCGCGCACAACTGGCGGCCTGCCGCAAGCGCTTCCCAGCTCAGCGGAGCAATCTTGCCCGCCCTTTCTTCAACCACAACCCAGACGCCGCTCATAGGACCCTCGCTTCAAATTGCAGCTTCTCGACCAGCGAAGCTGCCGCCTGCGCCGGCGTGCCCGGCAGAAACTGGGTGCTCTTCTGTTTGCGGATCGCGGATACATGGTCCAGAACCAACCCAGAAGCAAGGTCGACACCCAGCTCTCCGGACTCGACAACGCGTAATTCCTTTGTTTTCGCGCGCTTGATCCCCATCAAGGTCGCATAACGCAGTTTGTTCCCGCCGGATTGAATGGCGAGCACTGCCGGCATGGGGAGCTCGATCATTTGCAGCCATCCCTCTTCCAACTCGCGCTTCACGCTGAGTCCGGCTTCGGTCTTCTCCACCTGGAGAATGAGCGAGGCGTGCGGCATCCCCAGCAACGCCGCAAGCAAAACGCCTGTTTGCCCGTGGCCAACGTCGTCGGATTGCAAGCCGGCCAGAACCAGATCCGGGCTCTCCGGGCGGATCGCTGCCGCCAGCAGGCGCGCCGTGCCCAGCGCATCCCGGCCGGAACGATCGTCGCAGCGGATGTGCAGGGCTCGGTCGGCGCCCTTGGCCAGCGCATCGCGCAACACAGACTGCACGCGGTCCGGGCCGGCGCTCAGCGCCACCACCTCGCCGTCGTGCTGCTCCCTGAGTTGCAGCGCCTGCTCCAACGCGTAGGCGTCCGACTCGTTGAGGTTGTAGTTCAAGTCAGTCTCTTCGATCCAGCGGCCGCTGCCGTCGATCTTGAACGGCGCGCCGGACTCGGGAACTTGTTTGATCGCGACGATGATCTTCATACGCACCTGTCTTGAATCGATTGGAATCTCAAATCTTCTCCGGCAATCCTCGCGCCACAAGCTGGGCAATGTCCAGAAGTTGGGTCGTGGGAGCGCTGCCGGCTGCGAGGGCATCCCGGAGCATGGTATTGCAAAAGGGACATGCCGCGGCCACCGTGTTGGCGCCGGTCGCGGCCAGTTCCTCGGCGCGGCGATGGCTGATGCGTTCGCCCGTCTCTTCGCCCAGAAAGGCCAGTCCGCCGCCGGCTCCGCAACAGAAGCTGCGCTCGCGCGAGCGGGGAGCTTCTGCCAGCGTTCCGGCCAGCGAAACCAGTTCGCGCGGCTCGTCATAGATATCGCGATAGCGTCCCAGGTAGCAAGGGTCGTGATAGACGATTTTCTCGTCGTTTTGTTGGCGGGGAAGCCGGTCCGCGTGGCGCGCCAGGAACTCCGAGTGGTGTTCGATGGCGGGCGGGTTGCCGAACTCCTTCCAGTCCTCCTGGATGGTGCGCACACAGTGAGGGCAGATGGAGAGCAGCTTCTTCGCTCCGGCCTGTGCAAGCGTTTCGAGATTGACTTCCGCCAGTTGCTGGAAGAGCAGGTCGTTGCCCAGCCGGCGCGCCGAGTCGCCGCTGCAACGCTCTTTGCGGAGCACACCGTAGCTGGTTCCCAGATGGTCGAGAATGCGCGTCAGATCGGCAATGATTTCACGTCCCTCCGGATCGTAAGCGCCCATGCAGCCGAGCCACAGGCAGTACTCCTGGCTGCCGTCAAAGATCGGGAGCCGCAGTCTCTGGAGGAACTTGTCCCGCTCGGCAGCACTGCCGCCCAAAGGGTTTCCCGTGCGCTCCAGGGTGGTGAACAGCTTGCCGCCGGCCTCGTCTTCCCAACTCCCGGTGTTGACCGCGCCGCGCCGCAGCCCAATCAGCAACGGCAGGTGCTCCACGCCGACCGGGCATTGAAACTCGCACGCTCCGCAGGTGGTGCACTGAAATGGAGCTTCAGGTGGAATGAACCGGCCCAGAAGCGGGTCGGGCGAAGCTGGTCCGGATTCGTTCAAATACCCCCGCAGGCCGAGAATGATCTCTTTCGGATTGAGCACCTTGCCGGTGTTGGCGGCAGGGCAGTGCTCGGTGCAGCGGCCACACTCCACGCAGGAAAAGGCTTGCAGCGCCGTCAGCCTGGTCAAATCCGTACCCGCGACCAGTCCGAAGTCGTCATCGCCCGCCAAAGGCGGAATGCTGCTGAAGCTTCCCCGGGAAAGGAAGACGGAAACCGGGCTCAGAACCAGGTGCAGGTGCTTGGTGTGCGGAATCAAAGGAAGAAAGCCAAGCAGGGCCAGCGTATGCAGCCACCACAGGATTCGAGCGCCCGCGCTTGCCGGAGCCACGAGAAATGCGCCCAGGTAGGTAATCATCAGCACAAAGATCAGGGCGGCAATCACGCCGGACTCGTAGGAGAGCTTCTCGCCCAGCCAGACCGGGCGCAACGCAAATCGGCGCACAAATAGGGCCGCGATTCCGAGGGCGCAGGCGGCGGCAAAGAGAGCGGCTACAGCAAAATAAAAGCGGCCCAGCCCACTGGATGGATCTAGAAACCCCACGCCAAGGCCCACACAGCAGTGGTTGAGCGTGACCAGCGCAAACACCAGAAAAGCCCAGAACACCAATGCATGCGCCAGCCCGGGCAGCGGGCGTTGCCGGATTACCTTTGCTTGAAAAAGAACCTCCCAAGCGAATTCCTTCAGCCGGGTCGCGAGGGGAAAAAGCTTGAAACCGGGGTCGAGCCTTGCAGCCAGAATGATCGCCAGCACCTTGCGGAAGCGGAGCCAGAAAAGGCAGACCGAAGCCGCCGCCAGCGCGACAAAGATCAGCTTCTCGGCAAGGGAGAAGGAATCAGGCTCGGTCAGGGTTCCGAAGAGCGGCGTCATAGGCGAACACACAGGAGAACGAAGCCACCATACACCACCCTGAAGCGCATTGTCCTGCCGAGTCTACGCCTTCTACTGAAAACAGATGCCGTAACCGTCCGGGTCTTTCAGGTGGAGCTGTTTCATCCCGTAGTGCGCGACTTTGGGCGGACGCAGGTCCAGGCCTTTGGCGCACAGTTCGGCGTATGCCTTGTCAACATCCGGGCAACCGATAAACAGGCCCACGTCGTCGTGAAAACGGGCGGCGGTGGGGTCGGGAACGGGAGGGCGGCTGAGGAACTCATAGCGGGTATTCAGCATCACCGCCGCATCGTTGCATTTGAGCCAGGCCCAGTCCAGATCGTCGGGCGCGCGGGGAGGGGAAGTGCTGACAACTTCAAAGCCTAGGATGTCGCGATAGAAACGGAGCGACGCCGGCATATCGAAGACTTGGAGAAGCGGGCAAAGACCTTGCATCTCGATCGCCATGAGGAATCTCCTCCACATGTCGGGTGCGCCCCGGGCCACTGTGCCGCGGCCCGGGACGAACCTTTGCAAACCACTCTAGCAGCGCACGATCTTGGGCGAACGGATGCCCTTGGTGGCGTTGCGGGTGTCGATTACCAGTTTGGACTGCTCAACAATGGCCTTGTAGTCGTAGCTGGTGTGGTCGGTCACGATGATCGCCGCATCGAAATCGCCGAGGTTGTCGAGCGGCGTATTGGTCATGTTCAGATCGTAGTGGCGTCCATGGCCCACTTTTGGGAAGAAGGGATCGTTGTAGCTGACCAGCGCTCCCTTATCCCGTAGCAACTCGATGATCGTCAGCGAGGGCGACTCGCGCAGATCGTCGATGTCGCGCTTGTAGGCCAGTCCGAGAACCATGATTTTGGACCCCTTCAGCGACTTGCACTGCTCGTTCAGCCCCGCCGTCGTCTGCTCGATCACGAAATACGGCATATTGATGTTGACTTCGCCGGCCAGCTCAATGAAGCGCGTGCGGAAGTCGAACTCCTTGGCCTTCCACGACAGATAGAACGGGTCGATGGGGATGCAGTGACCACCCAGGCCCGGGCCGGGATAGAAGGCCTGGAATCCGAAGGGCTTGGTCTTGGCCGCGTCGATCACCTCGTGAATATCGATGCCCATCCGCATGCATAGTTGCTTCAACTCGTTCACCAACGCGATGTTGACGCAGCGGTAGATGTTCTCCAGCAGCTTGGTCATCTCGGCGACAGCGGGGCTGCTGACGGGAACCACGTGCCGGAAGATGGTGCCGTAAAGAGCCGCCGCCAGTTCCGAGGCTACCGGTCCGCATCCGCCCACAACCTTGGGTATATCGTGACGCGCTACCGTGTCGTTGCCCGGATCTTCGCGTTCCGGCGAGAAGGCCACATGAATGCCCGGTTCGCCCGCCTTGCGCGAAAGCTTCAGACCGAGCTGGTTTCCCGCTTCCAGCCTAGGCCCGACTTCTTCTTCTGTGGTGCCGGGATAGGTCGTGCTTTCCAAAATGATCAGCTGGCCCTCGTGAACATGCGGGGCAAGGGACTCGACCGTCCCTGTCACGTAGCTCAAGTCGGGCTCGTGGTACTCGTCGAGCGGCGTTGGCACGCAAATGATCACCGCGTCCATCTCGGCGATTTCCGCGTAATCCGCAGTGGCCCGGAATCCGGCCTTTTGCGCTTCCTGAATTTCGGCCGGCAGAATGCGCACAATGTAGGAGCCGCCCCCGTTCAAAGTCTTCACTTTGTCGACAGCGACATCGAAGCCCGTTACGCGGAACCGTTCGCCGCTGAAGAGCAGCGCCAACGGGAGGCCAACATACCCCATCCCGACGATCCCTATCCGGGCTTCGCGGGTCTCCACTTTTTGCTTGAATGCTTGCAGTGAACCTTCGATCAAAGTTGTCATCCTTGAATTGTAAGGCGAGCAAATGACCCTTCCCCGGCAAGATGGAACCGAAGGTTGTATTCTTATCTATGAATCCCAAATTAGTTGAAGATTCCCAAAGATTTCGGAGACCCCCTTGGCCAAGTTTCTTGTAACCGGAGCAGCCGGATTTATCGGCCGGTCGATTGCCGCTGCTCTCATCGCCCGGGGCGAATCCGTGCGCGGCGTTGACAGCTTCATCACCGGAAAACGCGCCAATCTGGCCGGCCTCGAACAAATGGAGTTTGTAGAAGGCGATCTGCGCGATCCCGGCGTCTGCTCCAAGGCCTGCCAAGGGGTTGAGATTGTCTTTCACGAGGCCGCGCTCGCTTCGGTGCCGCGTTCCGTCGCTGATCCCGTGGGAACCCACGAGTGCTGCGTGAATGCCACGCTGAATCTGCTTGTCGCAGCCCGCGCCGCCGGAGTGCGCCGGGTAGTTTACGCAGGCTCGTCCTCGGCCTACGGTGATACCCCGACCTTGCCCAAACATGAAGGAATGCTGCCCAACCCCATCTCTCCCTATGCCGTTGCCAAGCTGTCCGGAGAGCACTACATGGGCGCCTTTTCCAAGGTCTACGGTCTGGAAACTGTAGTGCTGCGTTACTTCAATGTCTTCGGCCCTTACCAGGACCCCACTTCGCATTATTCCGGGGTGTTGGCGCTCTTTTGCCGGCAGATGCTGGCCGGCGAAAAGTCAACGATTTACGGAGACGGCGAGCAGAGCCGGGACTTCACCTTCATCGAAAATGTTGTTCACGCCAACTTGCTGGCTGCCGCCGCTCCTGCCGATCTCGTCTCCGGAAGAGCGATGAACGCAGCCACCGGCTCCCGCTTCACCTTGAATCAAACCTTCGCATTGTTGCGCGAACTCACCGGCTACTCCGGCGAGCCGGTTTACGCGCCTGCCCGCGTTGGCGACATCCATGATTCGTTGGCGGATATCTCCCTGGCCGGCGAGTTGATGGGCTACCGGCCAGTCGTCGATTTCAAGCAAGGACTGCAGCGGACCCTCGAATGGTACCGCTCTGTTGCCCACGCGGATCGGACTGCCTGAGTTCGGCTGCGGCTCAGGACTAGCTCAGCGTGTATTTAGAAAGTAATCATCCCGATTGCTGGCTCCAGTCCGCCCGCTGACCGGACAGGCAGCGCGAAGAGTTCTGCGCTGGAATCTAAATTCAGGCCATGGTGGAAATAGCGGACGAATCGGAAGAAGCTACCCCTGAAGTCGATCTGAATGGATGGACGAAGAGTCGCTGTAGAATAACTGCTTCAAGGATAATTCTTCTTGTTACCTCGAATCGCCGGAAAGAGTCGATACTACTTAGTAATTACTCTCGAATCGGCCCTTCGATGCCGAATGTCCTTACAGTACAGCCATAGATCCGTCCTAACTCGCCCCAACCCATGGATGGGAAAACTCCGCCCCCGATCTTTGCAAAGAACCTATTGACGGATTGCCCTGAATCCTCCACAATGTTGCCACTTTCCACTTCAGCAATTGGGGCCCTCTGAATCTCGCGGCATAGTCCGCGGGAGATCCGTCTGGGATGAGGTTCCCATCCTTTGCCTGATTCTTCAGAGCACTCTCTCAATTCGAATTCCGAGTTGGACGCGCAAGCAGCGAGCGCGGCGCGTCCAATTGGTTCCACGACATCCTTTCGCGATCTTTGGGCATTGTTAGTCCGCCGCCGGCGGGTCTTTGCGTGGGTCGTCGGGGGACTGATGCTGCTTTGTCTTCTGTATGGCCTGCTGGCTCCACGCCAATATGAAGCCGTCGCAAAGATCGCTGTGCGCACTTCGCCAGGGTCGTCGCTGAACCTCGAATCCGCCGAGTCGCTTGTTGCGGCAACCGCGATCTCCGCGCCCATGCAACAGGAGACGCTGGCCAATGTCTTCCGAAGCGATCGGCTTGCCTGGACAGTCATTTCGGAGTTGCAGCTTCACAAATCCCGGGCATTTCGAGGCTGGTTCGCCTACAACTTTCCCGACTACCATGCAGGGGATGTGAATCCGGATGCCGAAGCATATTTGCTGGAAAGATTTCGTCGCAGCCTTCATGTGCAGACTTTGCCGCGCACCCTGATCATTCGGATTCGCTTTCAAAGCAGCGACCGGGCATTGGCGGCTGAAGTCGTCAACGCCCTGATTCGCGCTTATACCCGGCAGGAGCTTGAACAACGCCAGCAGGCAACCAGCCAGGCATCCGTCTGGCTGCAAAGCCGGCTCGTCGAACTCAAGTCCCGGGCTGAAAACGATCGGTTGCGTCTCGCGGACTTTCAGGAAGAGCACGGAATTCTGAGCACGCCGGAACTGGAGGCGAATGGCGTACAAGGCGAAACGCAGCATAGTTCCGCGCTCCTTGAGGTTGACGACCTGGGTCATCAACTCACCAGTGCGACAACCGAACGGATTCTGCGTGAAGCCGAGCTACATGCCGCGCGCCAGGGCGATCCGGAAACTGTCCTTGCCTCCGATCCGCGGCTCCAGGACAGCGATGGCAGATTCGCAACATCGCTGCTGCAACAGATTCAAACTCGTCGCAGCGCACTTGCGGAGGAACTGGCGAAGCTCGGCGCCGAAGATGGCCCGAACTTCCCGCGCGTGGTGGAGATTCGCCAGCAGCTCGCCGAATTGGACCGGCAAAAACAAGCGGAAGACGCCCGGCTCCTGGAGCGTTTTCGCAGCTCCTGGCAAACAGCATTGGAGCGCGAACAGGCTTTGCACAGCAGCCTTGCACAATTCACCAAACAGAGTTTCAAGCTTAGCCGGGCATCCAGCCAATATGTGGCGATGCGCGAAGAGGCGATCTCCAGCCACGATGTCTATATGCGGGTTCTCGAGAGGGCCGAGGAAGCGGACCTCGCGGCGGGTGTGCACAGCAGCAACATCACTGTGGTGGACGAGGCGCGTCCGCCAGTCAATCCTGCTTCACCGGATATGCTGCTCGATCTCCCCGTGACATTCTTTGTGAGTCTCTGGCTAGCGCTTGCTGTTGTTCTTTTGCAGGAATCATTTCCGGGCCGCCGCGCAGGCGGACTGCTGGTTTGTCTGTTCCTGGTGGGCATGATTGGCGCTGCGCAGGCGCCCACGCCGAGCACCTCGGGACTTCCAACCGGAGTGGCGCGGATTCCACTCTCGGAGGAGAAGAGAAGCTTGCCCGATCTCAAGGATGCTCCGGCTGTCTGGGCAAAGCCTGAAGGCGCAACGCAGGCTGGGCTCCCGGCGATGACGCCGGCCGAGTTGAGAACTCCGATGCCGGCTCCGATCGCCCCCGGAGACTTTCTCGACGTCAGCGAGTTTCACACCCCGGAGTTTCATACCGCTACGCGTGTTTCCGCCCAGGGGACGGTATCCCTGCCGATGATTACGGATGTGCACCTGGGTGGCCTGGATGAGCAGGAAGCGGCGCGCGCAATCGAAGCGGCGCTTCTTGCGCAGGGCATGCTGCTTCATCCCAGAGTCTCCGTGCAGGTCACCGGCTATGCAGGGCAGGATGTCAGCGTTCTCGGCGAGGTAGTGCGCCCGGGCGTCTATCCATACACTCAGCACCACCGATTGCTGGATCTGGTCTCGGCCGCCTCGGGCTTGTCGCCTTCCGCCGGTCGCCTGGTGACCATCATTCACCGCGAGGATGCGAAGACACCCCATCCCGTTCTTCTGGACCCCGACGGGAGCGACGTCGCAACGGAGCACAACCCGGAATTGTTGCCGGGCGACACCGTGCAGGTCAGCCGCTCCGGGCTGGTTTATGTAATCGGCGACGTGATTCGTCCCGGCGGATTTCCGGTAGATCCCGGTCAACACCTAACCATCCTGCAGGCACTCTCTCTGGCCTGGGGCCCGACGCAGAACGCCGCCTCGTCCAGAGCGGTCCTGATTCGCGAACAAAAGGGCGGGCGCACAGTGACCACGCTCGATCTGAAGCGGATGCTCAATGGCCGCGACCCCGACCAGTTGGTGCAGGACCGCGACATCCTCTTTGTTCCGGATTCAACCGCCAGAAACCTCTGGAACCGAACCATGGAAGCGGCAATTCAATCGGCACTGGGTGTCAGCATCTATGCGGGCCTGGTTTATTCGCAGAGGTTTTGACGTATGCGCCCCATCGCCAGAGCGGTCCTGATTCTGTTCGTTTTCACCATTCAGTGGGAGTATTCCCTCGACCTGGGAGAGCCTCTGGGAAACGTTGCCCGCATCGTTGGACTGCTGCTGATTCTGGTCGCAGTTCCAGCGGTCATGCACGCTGGATCTCTGCGTACGCCGGGACCTCTACAGTGGGCTACCCTGGCGTTCTTTCTAGGACTCTGTTGCTCCACTTTCTGGAGTATCGACCCCAGCGCAACCCTCGATAAGCTGCGAGGGTTTCCGCAGGAAATGATGATTGTCTGGCTGGCGTGGGAGTTGGTCGACGATCCCGCCGGGTTGCGCATGCTGCTGCGTGCTTACCTTGCCGGATCCTGCGTCCTCGCCTTGCTGACCTTGGCGAATCTAGGTTCGCTGGACGCCACAATTGCCGGGCAAACGAGGCTTGCAGCCGCCGGACAGGACCCCAACGATGTTGCCCGGTTCCTTGATCTAGGATTCCCGGTGGCGGCCTTGCTCATCAACGGAGAGAATCGCTGGCCCGGGCGTTTGTTGGCGCTCGGCTTCCTGCCGCTGGGGTTGGTCGCGGTACTGCTTACCGCATCGCGTGGGGGCTTTCTCGCCGGTCTGGTAGCGCTCGCTGGCTGCGCGTTGCTACTCTTCCGCAGCCACGCCCGCGCGGTTCTGGCAGGCGCGCTCGCATTGCCTGTTGTGGCCGTACTGCTGTGGGTCTCGATTCCCCACCAAGTTTTCGAGCGCCTGGGCACCATTCCCGAACAGATTCAAAGCGGCGATCTGAATCAGCGGCCCAATATCTGGATCGCGGGAGGTCATGCCTTTCTGCACGCTCCCATCTTCGGCAGCGGAACGGGAACTTTTGTGCAGGCTGCGGGGCTTGCGCCCATCGATACCGCGCACAACACAATCCTGTCGATTGCCGTCGGCGGGGGCTTATGCGCGGTCTTCCTGGTCTCGTTGATTCTGGCCCTCGCCATCCGCTCCATCCTGCAGATTCAGGGCCCACTGCGTATGGGAATGGTGCTGGCATTTCTCGTCTGGGGAATCACTTCACTTGTTGCCACGGTGGAAGAGAGCAGAACCACCTGGCTCCTGTTTGCGCTTGCCGCATTGGCAGGGCGTCTCGCCGTGGAAATGCCCGAGCGCCTCGCAGCGGAGTTCCCCAGCCATCAGCGGAAGTTCGCTTCTGAATCATCCCAGGCTGATCCGGATTCAGTCCGCATAACCGCGGGGTGATTGCTGGGAATTTGTGTCTTTACTCAAGTTTATGAATGTATCGCTCCAATCCGCGCCTCCATGGATTGCCGGCAGCGTCAATCGCCGCATCCTGCATGCGGCCTCGGTGGTCACCGCCGCAACACTCCTGGTCAAGATTGCAGGTCTTCTGAAAGACGTGACTGTCGCCGATCTCTTCGGTTGTTCCGATGCAATGGATGCGTATCTCGCGGCGGCACTGCTGCCCGCATTGCTGGTCAACTTGATCGCGGAATCCATGAACCAGGCGCTGGTGCCCACGCTCATCCGTGTCCAAGAACATGAAGGGCACGCTGCGGCGCAACGGCTGTTTTCCAGCTCCATGTTGTCCGTCTGCATGCTGCTCACCACGGTTACTGCCGTACTGGCCCTCGGCGCGCGGTCCATTCTGCCGCTGATTGCTTCTCGTTACTCGCCGGGCAAACTGGCCCTGGCGCTCATGATTGTTTATGCGTTGCTTCCTTCAATTTTGATCACCGGTATTGCTTCCAACTGTACGGCAGTGCTGAATGCTTTTGACCGGTTCGCCTGGCCGGCGCTTGCTCCCGCTGCGATTTCCCTGGCTACCATTACCGCGGCGCTTTGCTTCGGAAGAGTATGCGGAATATGGGCTATCGTGATCGGGAATCTCACCGGCGCACTGATCCAAGCGGTCGCAATGGCATGGATGGTCCACCTGCGCGGCTATCGCTTCCTCCTCTGCTGGCACGGCAGTTCGCAAGCCTCGCGCGAAGTGGCGAGCCAGTACTGGCCCGTCTTTCTCAGCAGCATCGTGGCTTCGGGCGGATTGCTGGTCGATCAGTCGATGGCCGCCATGCTCCCGCCCGGCAGCGTCTCCATGCTGGCCTATGCAAACCGCTTCGTCAGCGTTGTGCTTAGCCTGCTGGCCGGCGCGGTCTCCACGGCAATCGTGCCCCACTTCTCTCGTTTGATCGCTTACCGGGACTGGGAAGGATGCCGCGAGGTCTTGCGCACGTGGCTGCGTGTTAGCGCGGTGGTTTCCATCCCCATTGCGGCAGCGCTGATTGCTGGCTCACACTGGCTCATTCGCTCCACGCTGCAGCATGGCGCATTTCAGATGGAGCAAACCGCTGCCGTGACCCCTGTGCTTGGACTCTGCGCAATTCAGATTCCATTCTTCGTCTGTAGCCGCGTCTTCTACCGATTCCTGGTGGCCATGCGCCGCACCGATCTCGTCCTCATTTGCGGTGTGCTGAATCTGGTGCTCGACATCTTCCTCAACCTGGTCCTCATGCGCTGGTTTGGCCTTGCCGGCATCGCGCTGGCCACCTCGCTTTGGACCGTATCCACCTTCTTCTTCCTTTGGTTCTGGGCCCGCAGGCTTCTTCCTGGCGGACCGAATGAGTCCTTCCCAACCAAGGAAGCGCGCTGATGCGAACACCCGGTGACCTCCCCACCCCCGCGCAATACTTGCTACGCTTCGACGACCTCTGTCCGACCATGGATCACGCGCGATGGCAGCGCTTCGTGCCGCTTATCGAGGAGTTTGCGCTGTGCCCGATTCTCGCGGTGATTCCGGATAACCAGGACCCGGACTTGGAGTTAGCCGCGCCGGACCCGGCATTCTGGGATCGTTTGCGCGCGCTTGAGTCCGCTGGGGCCACCATTGCGTTGCACGGCTATCGGCATCTCTGCGCGAGCATGGGCCGCGGCCTGGTCCCTTTGCATCGCGCTTCGGAGTTTGCCGGAGTGAACTGGTTGATTCAGCGCCGATGGATTCACGCCGGAATGGAACGGATGGCGCGTGAGGGACTCGACCCGAAGGTTTGGGTAGCGCCTCGCCATGGCTTCGACCTCAACACCCTCTGCGTCCTGCGCAAGGAGGGCATTCGAATTGTGTCGGACGGATTTGCGCGCATTCCGTTCACGCGCGAAGGGATGATATGGCTTCCGCAACAATTATGGCGTCCGAAAGTGCAATCGAAGGGGCTATGGTGCATCTGTATCCACAGCAATACGGCCTCCGATTCCGAGGTGGAGGAACTTCGCACGTTTCTTCGCAGCCACGCGGAACAGTTTACTTCCGTTGACCGCGTGCTGGGCGAGTTCCAACCGCAAGAGCTTTCCTTTGTCGAGGCGAATTATGCCCGGAGTGTTTTTCTGCGCCTTCGCATCAAGCGCGCGCGAGCAACCATGACTCGTTGGATGCGGCGTCTTGTGAGGCATCCGGGGTAACCGCGTTATTCCCGCACGCGCAGCACGATAATGGTTTCGTCGTCAAAGCGGTCTTGATCCCCCTGGAAGAGGGTAACCTCGGTCAGGATCGCATGCGCAATCTGGTCCGCGGAGTGATCGCGATGGGCGCAAAGAATGTGGGTCAGCCGTTCCTGTCCAAACATCTCGCCCTCCGCGTCCTCAGCGTCCGTGATTCCATCCGAGACAAAGACGACCACGTCTCCGGGTTGCGTCGCGACACGAATCTCGTCGTAGACTGCGCCCGGGAACAGGCCCAGCGGCAGCCCTTCCGCCTTCACCACGGTTGACTCGCCGGCCCTGCAGAAGATTGGTTGCACGGCGCCGGAATTGGCCACCTGCAGCGTCAGATCCTCTTCATTCCATAGTGCAAAGAGCATGGTCACGTACTGCGATTCGAGCTTGCGCTCCTGCAGCGCATCGTTGAGGGTGGCAAGCATCGTGGCCGGCTGCGGATGCTGGGTCGCTTCGGAACGCATCATCCCGCTCACCAAGGCGGCAAACAGAGCCGCGGGCGCTGCTTTCCCGCTCACATCCCCGAGAACAATCGCGGTCCGTCCGGGGCCGAAATCGAGAAAGTCGTAGAGATCCCCCCCGATGGTGTGGGCGGGCAGGAATTTCACCGCCAGTTCGGCGTTGCTCAGAATTGGCGCGGTATGGGGAAGCAGGCGCATCTGAACCTCGCGCGCCATGGCAATGTCGCGTTCAAGTTGCCGCTCCTGCCGCTTCACTGCCTGGTACAGCCGGGCATTCTCAATTGCGATGGCCACCTGCGCGGCCATCGTGGAGATGGTGCGTTCGTGCTCCTCGTTGAAGAAGCCTGGCCGCGTGTGCTCCAGGTCAAGCACCCCGATCACACGTCCCTTGTAAAACAGCGGCAGAATCAATTCGGAGCGCGTTTCCGGATTCATCGGCAAATATCGCGCATCGCGGCGCACATCGGGAACGTTGATCAATCTCCATTCGCGCACAGCCGCGCCCACCAGGCCGCTGTTCACCGAGATGCGCCGCTGCGGAGCATGGGTTGAACCAAACCGCCATGCATAGCGGGTGATCAGCGCCTCTCCCTTTTCGTCCAACAGCATCACAGAGAACATCTGGTAGTCGATCAGCCTGCGCAAAAGCTGTCCCACACGTTCCAGCAGGGGATCGAGATCCAGAATCGAGGTCAATTCGGCCGCAATCTCATTGAGAACCGAAAGCGTCTCAGCCTGGCGCGACACGCGCGAGTACAGGCGCGCGTTCTCAATTGCCTGGGCGATGCGTGACGCTGTCAGGGTCAACAGGTGAAGGTGTTCGGGACGGAAATACCCGGCAACTTCGCTCTCCAGGTCAATGACTCCGATCAGGCGGTTCTTTGCGATGAGCGGCACCGCAAGCTCCGAGCGGACCGCCGGGTTTGCGGCGAGATAGAAATCCGACGCATCCACGTTGTTCAGCAGGATGGGCTCGCGCGTTTGCGCCACCTGGCCCACAACTCCCTTGCCGAGCGGGAATCGCATCCGCTCCACTTCGGGCGTGTGGCCGATCTGAAACCTCATGCGCAGTTCATGAGTGCGATCGTTCAAAAGAAGAATGGCAAAAATACGGTAGTGAATCACGGCGCGGACAAGCTCCGAGGTGCGGGCCAGCAGCGTCTGCAGATCGAGGGTCGTGTTCAGCGCATCCGCAAGGCGCATCAGGTAATCCACGTCTGCCGGGTCGACGCGTGCATTCAGCGGGTTAAGACGGGAAAGCCCGGACGGGCGATAGTCGCCCTCGAACTCGGACGGAACAGGCGGGGATGGGGGTCTGGAGGGCATGGGCGCTGATGGGAATGATAACGGAAGCGCGCCGCATGCTGTGAATGTTGCAGATCGATTCAACTGCATGAGCTATTAGAAGTGCAAGCTGGAGTCGTTCCAGAGCATCCAGGCCCTGTCGGAACGGCTGCAGGCAAACCTCTCCCCACCGGCTCCTGACGGTCTGAGCATTGCCAAGCTCAGACGCTGCGGTTAGCGGATGAGCCCTGGCCGCTTGCTATTCCGCTCCCAGCTCCCGGACGATGGCCACCGATGCCGATGCGCCGATCCGGTTGGCGCCAGCTTCAAGAAGTGCGCGAACATCGGCGAGAGTGCGGATTCCGCCAGAGGCCTTCACGCCAGCCCGCGCCCCGGCCACACCGCGCAGCAGCGCGATATCCGCCGGTGTCGCGCCAGAGGTGGAAAAGCCCGTGGAGGTCTTCAGGAAGTCTGCGCCAGCCTGAATGGCAATCTCCGCCGCCCGCAACTTCTCTTCCACGGTCAGCAGGCATGTCTCCAGAATTACCTTCACCAGGCATCCGTGCTGATGCGCGATCTTGGTCACCGCACGGATGGCAATCCCCACCGCCTGATGATTACCACTCTTGAGTTGGCCGATGGGAAGAACCATATCCAGTTCCCGCGCGCCCAGACGGGTAAGAGACGTTGTTTCAGTACTCAGAGTAGACACCAGCGTCGCGCCCAGCGGAAAGCCCACCACAACGCCCACCGGGATGCCGGTTCCGTTGAGTATCGAGACCGCGGTCGAAACCCAGATAGGGTTGACCATGGCGCAGGCGAAACGGTACCGAACAGCCTCTTCGCAGAGCTTTTCAACCTGGGTTCGCGTGGCGTCGGGTTTCAGAAGGGTATGATCGATGACCGAAGCTACGTTCCGCCAACCTGAAAGTGTTTGCGCGGAAAACGCCGCCGCATCGAAACTACCGTTGTCAAATTCCAGTTCATCTTCGTTGATCGGGGTAATGACGGGCATGAGCCGTGCTCCTAGCCGAGGAAATGCCGCTCGAGTGTATTTGGCGGCTCGCCGGACTTCGTACGGTAAATGAGTATAGTGCGTACAGTCTCCCCGGGCAAAGGTCTGGGTCACAAGTGTTCCGGAAAAAGTAACTGGGCCTCTGGTCACGCCGAAAACAGCACAATTTGGCGTCAAACCAGCAGCCATTCCGGAAGCTCTTCAGCTCAGCGGCTCCGGGGACCCCGCGATTCGGCCTTATGTTTGTACATCAGCGCATCGGCTCGCGCCAGCAATTCCTTCAGCGTCTCATTGGGCAGGTGTTCCGCCAATCCGATCGACGCTTCAATGACCAGCTTGATCGGGTTCGAATCTTCCTGCAGAGTGTAGTTTCCACACACCCATTTCGAGAGCCGCTCGCTCTGCGCCTGGGCTTCCTCCATGTTGCATTCCATCAAAATGATGAACTCGTCTCCGCCCCAACGGCCGATCACATCCGTCGAGCGGCAAGTGGATTTGAGTTCGGTGGCAAACTGCTTCAGTAATTCATCCCCTGCGAGATGTCCGTACTGGTCATTCACTGCCTTGAAGTGATTGATATCGATGATGGCCACACAAAACGTGGCGCCGGCCTCGACCCGGCGCTCGATTTGTGACTCTACGCACAAGCGGCTCCGCAGGCCGGTCAGCGAATCGGCCGAGGCGATCTGCTCGGCTTCCTCCAGCTTCGCCTGGTAGGTGGACACTTCCGCCTTCAGCTTGTCCAGAACAGCTTTGCCTTCCGCAGTCATTCGATCAATGGACGACTTCAGTTCCCCCGCGCTCTTCTGAATCGACAAGCGGATCTGATACAGGTCGTCGAGCCGGGCAATCTTCTTCAAACTGTCGGTCACATCGGTGATCTGTTGCGCGCAGACCTGATCTCTTTCCCCCACCGACTCGGCCGTTTTGGCCATCACCAGGAGGATCTCTTTCACCTCGCGCGTCCGCTGCTGATCGTTGAGCGCGGTCCGCCTTCCCCAATCCTGCAGCTTCTCTCGCACTGTCTTTTCCGCAACTTGCAGAGATTCCTTGGAAACCGCTGCGCCCACCGACTCGTCCACCTTCTGAAACTCTCGTTTCAGTTCGAGGGCCAGCGCGGGGCTGGCATTCGCGCTGCAATCGCCTATCTCAAGCAGCGCCGAACGGTATGCGGAAAGGGCATAAGGGAAGAGGACTTTGCCATCGGGATGAATTTTCATCTCCGGCTCCTGGGAAGCCGGCTGCAAGGAAGCAGAATCGAGATACTTCTTCAGTGAGATCATTTGCCCTCAAGCCTTCAAGTGGAGGTTGCCGTTACCGCGAAACCAGAGTTGGTGTAATCCTTATGCGCGAAACAGTCCGGGACAAAGGGACATTGGTTTCGCTCAAATTCACGGAGCACGAAGCTGATCAAACTCATCATCGGCAATCCAGGGGATTCTCATTAGATGCCAGAATACGAGACAGGCGTGAAAATTCCCCGTGACAAAGCAATTCTGCTCGCGGCCAAGCACATCGGTCGATTTGTGAAACCGGATTGGCGCGATCTGAAGTTCCGCGATCCCGCAAAGTGAAACGGCGGCCTGAGCTTGGTGCTCAAACCGCCGCGGTGAACTGTGGAAATTGGACTAAGGCTCTCGCTGCCGCGATGGCCCTGGCATCTTCACCAACAACCCTTGCAATCCCCAACTGCTTCGAAACGATGCCCGTGAAGCCGGGCCCCTTCGGCGACGGAAAACGTCGCTGTGTATGAAGAACTCGTTTCCCCGCATTGCGAACCAAAGGTTGCAAACCCTGTGAAGATACGGTAGCGTCCCATGCGGTTAAGTGCTCTCCGCTGGGGCAATCATGGGGTCTGGGGCGCGATGCCCTAGGCCTCAGTCACCTCACGTTGGGTACAACTGGAAGAGTCTATCTGCATCTTTTGGATCTACCTCCTTTCCCGTGTGAACTCAATCTATGCCCGGATTCATACGGCGTCAACAGTAGATTTTTGCGTCTTACATCTATTCCGGAAACGGAACTGCCCGAGGCGACGCGTAGAGGCGTTGTCCAGAAGTCCCTCTTTCATCGCAAATCTTTCTTCCGTAAAGGGCTGTTCCTTACCAACTGTGCAGCCATTCCTCGTCGTGCCCAATCCGAACCGGGGTGCGAAAAAGATCGCTGAGAATCTTTTCGGTTAACAGTTCTTCCCTCGGCCCGTCGCCCACGATGCGGCCCGCCCGCATCAATATCACCCTCTCGATCTCCGGCAGGATATCGCCCAGATGGTGGGTCACCAGAACCAGGCCCGTGCCCTGCCGCGCCAGCCCGCGCAGGGTATCGCGCAGTTCGCGCTGCGCGGCAAGGTCCAGCGCATTCGAAGGCTCGTCCAGCAGAAGCTGGCGCGGCTCATGCACCAGCGCACGCGCAATCAGAATCCGCCGCTTTTCTCCGGCCGACATCTCGCCCACCAGCCGCTGTGCCAGATGGATGGCTTCCATGCGCTCCAGAGCCTTCACCGCTCGTGTGCGCATCTCATCCGTTACATGAAGGTTGGGCCACAGCGTCGAAGCCGAAAAGAATCCGGCGATCACCGCATCCAAGCCGGTGGTGACCGCTGTGCGCTCGCCGGGCAGGTCCGTTCCCACCACGCCGAAATGCTTCCGCAGTTGGGTCAAATCCCAGCGCTCGCGTCCGAAGATACGGACCTGCATGCCGGGCCGCACGACCGGATAAATCTGGCAGCTCATGGCCAAGATCAGGGTCGATTTCCCGCACCCATTCGGGCCCAGAATCGCCACATGCTCGCCGGTGCGGACGGTGAGATTCACATCCTGCAATACAACCTGATCGCCACGCGCCACATTCACATGGCGCAAGTCCAGAAAATGGTCTGTTTCCGGCCCTGCCTTTTCGTCCGTCCCGTTTTTCGCCATCCCACCCCTCGCCTAGAGCGAAACCAGAGTAACAGTGCCGACCAACATAATCTTGAAGGATGCCCTCTTCTTCCACCCCACGGACGTGGACCTGTCCGCGGGGACCCCGGTTGAGGAAAAGGGCACTTGGCGGGCGTGCCTGTGGGGTACATATACTCTGGTTCCGCTATACCTGCTAGATTAAATGGGTTGATTCCCGAAAACGATATGGCAGAAACTTCCGATCTTGTGATTCCTCTTGGCTTCCGCTTTGCAGCCTGCAGAGCCGGACTCAAAGCCAGTGGCCGCACTGATTTTGCGGTCATCGTGGCCGACCATCCGGCAAGCGCCGCAGCGGCTTTTACTGCAAACCGCGTTACCGCCGCGCCACTCATCGTCGACAAGGAGCATCTGCAAGCGACGGGTGGCTTGGTGCGCGTTGTAGCCGTCAACGCCGGCAACGCCAATTGCTCGGCGGGCAAAGCTGGCCTCGACGCCGCGCGCGCCACCTGCGACGCTGCGGCTGCGATCTTCGATTGCAAGCCGGAAGAGGTTTTTCCGTCTTCCACCGGCATCATCGGCGTGCCGCTTCCGGCGGAAAAGCTGATCGCCGCGCTGCCTGGACTGGGGGCCGCAGTCGGCGGGAAAACGGATCATTTCCTTCAGGTTGCCCAAGCCATTATGACCACCGACACGGAGGAGAAGACCGCCTTCGCCCGACTCCAGTTGCCGGGGCCGAACGGCGAGCCGGGCGAAGTCCGCTTCGCGGCCGTCTGCAAAGGGTCGGGCATGATTCACCCGCAACTGGTGCCACACGCAACCATGCTGGTGTACATCCTGACCGACGCGGCGATTGAGCCGAAGGTGCTGAGCACCTATCTGAACCCCGCCATCGAGATCAGTTTCAATCGCATCTCGGTGGACGGCGACACATCCACCAATGACACCGTGCTTCTGCTCGCGTCCGGCGCCAGCGGCGTCGACATTGGGCCAGGTAACGCGGAGTTCGCCGCTGCCCTGACGCAGGTGACCACGTCGCTGGCACGCCAGATTGTCGCGGACGGTGAAGGCATTACTCACGTCGTCGAATTGCGCATCAACGGCGCGGACACGGACGCGGATGCGCTGAAGATTGCCAAGGCCATCGCGCATTCGCCGCTTGTGAAAACCGCCTGGGCCGGTTGCGATCCCAACTGGGGCCGGCTGATGGCAGCCATCGGCTATTCCGGCGCGGAAATCGACCCCGAGCGCATCGACATCTGGTTCGGCGACCTGCGCATTTGCCGGGATGGCGGCCGCGCGGTGGAGTTCGACGAGAAAGCGGCCCACGCCTATATCTCGCAAGAGGAGTTCTCGATTCGAATCGAGCTCAACCAGGGTCCAGGCACTTGTCTCTTCTGGACGACCGACCTGACCCACGAGTATGTCCACATCAACGCGGACTATTCGACGTAGCCTGCTTAAGTTGCGAATCGCGACACAAAGGCTGGGTGCCCCATCCTTCGCTTCTTTCTGGCGAAGGGTGGGAGGCCAAGCGCTCGAGTGCCTATTTCACGCGCGACGCCTGAATCTGCAATGCAGTTTTGTACGGTACGTTCCAAATCTGGTAGCTGTTAAACAGGAACTGCCCGCCGAGCAACAGTAGCCATACCAGCAGTGCGAACTTCAGTGGCCGGCGTGGAATCCGCGTGCTCAGAATTGTCCCGCCGATTGCGCCGAAGACGCCGCCGTAAACCAGTTGCAGCAACAACGCGGTGTTGCCTCCGTTCGAGAACCAGTGCGCGCCGCTGCCGATCAGCGATACGACAAAGCCAAAGGCGATGTCCGTACCCACCACCTGGGCCGGCGTTAACTCCGTCAGGCTGAACAGCGCAGCGCTGCCCAGCGCTCCGGCTCCGGCGGATGAGAATCCGACCTCGGCTCCCACCGGCAGCATCAACCACCCCAGCAACCGGCTGCGATCCTTCGCCTCTGCGTTCCTTTGCTTGCTGCGGAACCAGAACACCAGTTGCCACACGGCCGTGGTCACCAGAATCGTGCCCAGCAGCGCATTCATCAAGTTTTGCGATCCGGCATGAATGAGATGTTTCAGGAAGAGTGAACCGGCCAGAACGCCCGGCACACCGCCTGCAAGCATGTATCCCAGCGTGCGCCAGGAGACATTGCCTCTGGTGATTTGCGCGGGCACCAGCAAAAGCTTCACCGCCGTGGCGAACATCAGCCCGATCCCTACCGCTTCCGGCGCGGGAACGCCAAGAAACAGCACCAGGACCGGCACCGTTACCGTACCTGCGCCCACTCCGGTCAGCGCAATGAAGAGCGCAATGACTGCTCCAACAAGGTATTGCATATAGCCTTCTCCGCTCTTGCCGCGCCAGCCTTATGCAGCTCCGATTGCCGACGCTTCGATGTGAATACCGCATTCAACCTTGCGACCGGCCCAGCGGCCCGACCGCGGATCGTTTGGATCCGTAGGCAATGTGGTACATCGTTCGCAGCCGATCGACGTGTATCCCTTCTCGTACAAGGAAAGGAGCGGGATGTTGAGTTCCTGGCACGCATACCAGACGTCGCGCGTGCTCCACTCCGCCAGCGGAGCGAGCTTCAAAACCTGCTTTCCACCCGGCAACGTGAACAGCGAAGACTCTTCCAGCGCGGTGCGGCTCTTGGCCTGTTCGCGCCGCAGTCCGGTGAACCAGACGCGATACTCGGCAACCGCCTTGAACAGCGGCTCCACCTTGCGCAGCTTGCAGCACTGATCGGGCGCGGACTGATACAGCAGGCCGAACTCGGCCTCCTGTTCGGCAACAGTCTTCGCCGGAAGCAAATTGATCAAGTTCAGATTCCATTCCGCTGCGATGCGGTCGCGATACGCATAGGTCTCCGCGAAGTGATAGCCGGTGTCCAGGAATAGTACCGGAATCTTCGGGTCGACTTCCAACGCGAGTTTGGTTAGCAGCACGTCCTCGGCCTGAAAGCTGCAGGTGAGGCACACATCGCTTTTACCGGTCAGCTCGCGAGCCAGCGTGGCGCGTACAGCGCTGAACTTGTTCCTCACTTGCTCTTCAATCTCAACGGTGCTCATCAGAGGCCCGCCCTTTCCGTGTCGAAGAGAACTTCCGTGTTGTGAAGCAGACGATGTACACCCGCAAGGACTTCGGCCAGGTTGCCGGTGTCGAAGCTTTCTTCATGCTGGTTCACACGCGCTGTCAACTGATCGCTCTCGTCGGTCGCGAAGTGCAGCGCCAGCACCCCCGTTTCAACCTGCATCCGGCTAATCGTTTCCAGCAATTCGGGATGAGCCTGCAACGCGGCATCCTTGAGGTCAACCCGCTGCGTAACCACACCCACCGCAAACAGGGAACGCTCGACTGCATTGATCGCTTCCGCAGGTCCGGTGAGTTCGAGAACTCCGCCTTGATGCCCCCAGCGCGCACTGCGTTCGCTGGCGCCGACCGGCCTGAATGCCGCTGTTTCCTCCGCTGCGCCGTCGGGCGTATCCACAAATGCGGCTTTGATCATGCCAGCCGCAACCGTGCTATTGGTGGCCGCATCGATCAGGATAAACGCGCCTGTGCTGCGGTTCTCGCCATACAGATCGAAGGCAATCGGCCTCAGCAAGTCGATGTTGACTTCGCCAATGCCGTTCATCTCCAGCGTTCGCGCATTCTCATGCTTCAGTGTTGCGATATCGGTGCGATGCCGGATCGACGAAATGAATGCCGGTACAGTATGGCTGGTGTGTTTCAGCAGATAGCGGCGATGAAGTTCCAGCGGCTTTTGGTCCATCCATACCACCGCGGCCCGCGCGCTCTTGGCAACCGTAGCCGGCGCATCTGAAGCAACAATCAAATCGCCGCGGCTGATGTCCAGTTCGCGATCCAGCAGCAGCGTCACCGACTGCGGCGCAGCCGCTACCACAAGATCTCCATCGAAAGTGACTATACGCGTAACCAATGCACTTCGGTTCGAAGGATGCACCGTGATTTTGTCGCCCGGGCGAATCGTTCCAGACGCAATCTGGCCCGCAAAGCCGCGGAAGGTGTGATCGGGGCGAAGCACCCTTTGTACTGGAAAACGGAACGGAGTGGAGTCGGCCTCTACCGCAGAGGGAAGAGACTCAAGCAACTCCAGGAGCGATGGGCCTGTGTACCAGGGCATGGCCTCTGAACGATGCACGATGTTGTCGCCGGCCAGCGCGCTCACCGGAACAAAGATCGCCTCGACCGCGGTGCCTGTGTCGGCCGCAATCTGATTGAGCACGTTGGTGAAATCGGCCTCGATTGCCTTGAACTTCGCCTCGTCGTAACCGATGAGGTCCATCTTGTTCACGGCCACCAGAACGCTGCGCACACGCAGCAGCGAAGCAATGAATGCATGGCGGCGCGATTGCACCAGTACGCCCTTGCTGGCATCGATCAGCACCACCGTCGCATCTGCCGTTGACGCCCCAGTAGCCATGTTGCGCGTGTACTGCTCATGCCCCGGCGTGTCGGCAATGATGAACTTCCGCCGTGCGGTCGAGAAGTAGCGATATGCAACGTCAATCGTGATGCCTTGCTCGCGCTCGGCGCGCAGCCCGTCGGTCAGCAGCGCAAAATCGATCTGTCCAGGCGCAGTTGTTCCCTTGCCCTCGATCGCACGCACCTGGTCTTCGTATACCGACTGCGTGTCATAGAGCAGGCGTCCAATCAGTGTGGATTTGCCGTCGTCCACGCTACCCGCCGTCGAAAAGCGCAACAGGTCCTTCTGTCCTTCGTCTGCCAGAAACTCGCGAATGGAAAACTCTGCAATCGCCGCCATCTAGAAGTACCCCTCTCGCTTCTTCAACTCCATGGAACCTTCCTGGTCGTGGTCGATGACGCGATTGGCGCGCTCGGAAGAGCGGAAAGAAAGCAGTTCCGCGATGATCTCCGGTATTGACTCCGCATCGGACCGGATAGCGCCGGTGCAGGGGCTGCATCCTAGCGAGCGCAGTCTCGACTTCACCATCTGCGGCTTCTCCCCGATCCTTGCGACGAACGATTGTTCAATTGGCAGCAATCCGTCGCCGCGCACATACATCGGCCGCTCCTTGGCGAAATACAAATCGACAACCGGAATCTTCTCCACGTGGATGTATTGCCACACGTCCATCTCGGTCCAGTTCGACAGCGGAAACACGCGAATGCTTTCCCCGGGATGAATGCGGGCGTTGTACAGGTTCCACAACTCGGGCCGCTGATTCTTCGGGTCCCATTGGCCGGCGCTGTCGCGGAAGGAATAAATGCGTTCCTTGGCCCTTGACTTCTCTTCGTCACGTCGCGCGCCCCCAAAGGCAGCATCGAAGTTGTAGTGCTTCAATGCATCCAGCAAAGCCTGCGTCTTCAATAGACCGCAGCAGCGCTTGGTATCCAGCGCAATCGGGTTTGTCCCCGCGGCGATGGCCGGTTCGTTGCGCCAAACCAGCAACTCAGCCCCCACCTCCGCTGCCATCTTGTCGCGGAAGCTGATCATCTCCTGGAACTTGAAACCTGTGTCCACATGCAGCAAGGGGAAGGGAATCGGCGCGGGATAAAAAGCCTTCTGCGCCAGCCTGAGCATCACCGAGGAGTCCTTGCCCACCGAATACAGCATGACCGGCCGCTCGAATTCCGAGGCGACTTCGCGCAGGATATGAATGCTCTCCGCTTCCAACATGCGCAGATGGCTCAGGCGCGGCGAAGCGGATTTGTTCTCGGGGGGCGATACTTCCTGCGATGCAATTTCAAAAACTTCCATGCTTGCCTCTTTCAGTGGGTGAGTTTTGCTGAAGGCCAATGCAGGAGTGCGCACGCGGGCTGTTCAGCTCGGGCGTGTCATCTGATGGATTGCGGAAGGAGAATCAGAGACTAGTTCATACACCCGTCGAAGATGTTCGACAGGTGACAACAAGAACGGCTGTGGGAAGCGCGAATCATGTGAACTCATGGTAACAAAGATACGCTCCCAGCACAAATGGACTCATTTAGTCTAAAAACGAGAGGCATACCGGTTCTTCGCCACCGGCCTGCGCTTTCGCTCAGAAACGTAATCAAATCATGGATTCCCCTGCTTCGAACGCGACGTTTCGGGTATTCTGCTCGAAACGCAATTCGATAACCGCCCGGGATACAGCGAACTCCGGCGAAGATGAAAGTGGATATGGGACCTGGAGCAAACCAGCCAAAAGCGGCACCTGCCTCGGGGGCTGCACAAGACGAATCCGGCTTCTCGCTGGTTTCAAACCGGAAGCTGCATGACCTCTATGCCGCCATGCTGAGAATGCGCATACTGGCGGAGCGGTCGCTCGCCAATGCGAACTCCAACTCGACAGGGGCCGAAGTTTCCGTGGGCCGCGAAGCTATCGTCGCCGGCGTCACCATTGATCTTTTGCCTTCCGACACTGTTCTTTCTTCTCCGCGAAATCGTCTCCCTGGTTTCCTCAAGGGCGTGCCGGCCCCAACCATCCTCTCCGGGCGGGGCGCTCGTGTTGCAGGCTTTCCGGCCCCGGCAGCCGGTTATGAAGCGCGCTTCAACATCGCCATCGGCGCAGCCCTTGCCGCCAAGGTGCAGGGCGGCAACAATATTGCCGTCGTCTTTGCCGATGCGCAGGAGAGTGCCTCTGCCACTGCCCGAGCTGCACTGACCTTTGCCGCGGATCAGGAGCTGCCCTTGATCTTCGTCTGTGACAGTATGAAAACAACCGGAAAGTCCAGAGCCTCGACGGCTGCCGACCGTGCCAAAGCTTGCGGAGTACCCGGAATTTCCGTGGACGGAAACGACGCCGTCGCCGTCTATCGCGTCGCGTTCGAGTCCTTTTCCCGCGCCAGGATGGGCAGGGGACCGACGTTGATCGAATGCCGCGGCTTTCGCCTTCAGGCCCGTCCCGGCTCGGCAAGGGCTGTATCTCGCGGCAAGGCGGCATTCCTCGACGACTCCATCGCTCAGATGGAGAAGTACCTGGTCAACAAAGGAATCTTCCGAGCCACCGAGAAGGAGCCCATCTGCCGCGGTTTCAGCAAGCAACTTGATCGGATGCTCGCCGAAGAGCGGCTGGGATCCGCTGTCTAGTCGATGGTTCGACGTGGAGCAAACGGTGTTCAGTTGTTGGAGGGTCGATAGTTGCCACCGGTTGGGCGGTGGCTTGTCGTTATTGCCGTCGCACGGTCAGAACCGTAATGTCGTCTTCCTGGCCGAACGATTTGGCCGCGTCGGCAATATAGAACGCCGAGAGATTGCTCAGGTTGTGTACGCGGTCGAAACCGAAAAGCTCGCCCGTCGGCCGGCGCGCTTCCACCACCCCGTCCGAAAGCAGTAGCATGCGGTCGCCGGGGTGAAGGTAAAGCCTGATCTCGTCGTATACCACTTCTGGGATCACCCCCAGTGGCAGGCCCCCCGCAACTGCCACTTCCTGGGTGTTTAAATACGGAGGCAGATGGCCGGCATTCGCCAGAATCACCTCTCCGCTGGCCAGGAATAATGCCGCCTGGCAGGTGGTGAAGCTCTCGCTCCCGCTCAGAACCCGGTTGAGCGCCGCCAGAATCCGTGCCGGGCTGCGCTCCGGGATCCCTCTCAGCGCGCCCATCAACATCGAGACATTCATTGCCGCCTTCAGGCCCTTGCCGGCCACGTCGCCGATCACCACCAGCAGGTCACCCTCGGTGGTAGCTTGCACGTGGTAGAAGTCGCCACCCACTTCGTTCGCGGGGCTATAGATGGATTCCACTTCAAAGCCCGGGGTCTGCAGCTTCTCCTGGGGAATCATCAGCTCCTGCACGCTGCGGGCCGCGGCCAATTCGCTGCTGGCCCTTTCCTGGTCGCGCTGGACACGCAGGAAGCGAACGAAGATGATCAGCACGATCACCAGGATTCCGACAAAGTCCGCGACGGAAGCAAAGTGGATGGGAACCGGGCCCGCCTGGAGCGTGAGCGGCGAGCGGTAGGGACGTCCCGCCAAATCGCTCATGCTTACCATCAGCATCGCCTCAATCCAGCCCACTAGACTCAGCAGCAGGGGAATCAGCAGAAGTCCGGCTTCAAAATTGCGCCGCAGCGTCGCCTGGATCAGTGTCGCGAAGATGAAAACTAGCCAGGCCAGCACCCAGAACGCACTGACGATCAAGACGATCGCCAGCACAACGATCGCCAGCGGGCCGTGACTGGGGAGCAGAAGAACCGGAGAGATGCCGGCCAGTATCGGCGCGGAGTATCTCAACATCCGGATATACCACCGCTTTGGTAAAGCCAGGAAGGCAACAAGAAACTCGAAATAAAGGTAGGCAGAAAACACCAGCAGTTGCAGAACCAGCGTCGTATACCAGACATGATCCAGCCGCGCTGTGCTGCCTGCCAGATCCAACACTCCTATGGGCGCTTGTAGCAGCTCGTAGAGCGCCAGCCACAGGTACTCGATATGCCCTTTTTGCGTGAAATACAGCGCCAGCAGGAAAATCGCCAGCACCGTCAGCAGAATCGAGTTCACCAGGCGCGGAAGGCGCTCGGAAAAATTGTGGAAGGACCACAATTCAAGCAGCCGATCCAAGTCTTCGCGGCTGCCCAGGTGGATCGTCCGGCGAGCAAAGAAGTTGGTATACGCGCTGTATCCCACCGGCACGAGCTCCGTCCGGATCGCAAGCGTTACCTCGGTCTCGGAATTGTCTATGTTGAGCGGGTAGATGCGCGAAATCTGCTGATAGCGCTCCGGGATGTCGGCATGCGGTCCCTCGGGCTGAATTCGATGCCCGTTGGAGTAAACATCGAGACCTAGAGTTTCCGGCCCGGAAGACCCGCTAAGCGAGGGAGGCAATTCCAGCAGCAGGAAGACAGGAGCGTGGTTCGGCGCCAGCTTCAGATGGAGGCGAAACCACACAAAAGGACGTCTGTGGCCCGAAGGTCGGCCGTCACCCGGATTCCGCGGAGATGCGCCTGAAGGATGGTCTTCGTCCGGCACATCCGCGAACGACTCTTTGGCGTCGCGCACTGCCCAGGTGGAGTCGTCGAAGGAAGGTTGCGCTGCCTCCTGGTTCGAGGTGATCCCCACTCTCCATCCATGATCCAGTCTCAGAGGCGAGCCCAGGTTGCTGGCGTCGAATAGAACTTCGGGGGTGTGGGGCGCATTCGCGGGAACTGGCATCGCATGCCGGTGCGGCCGGAGCAGATCTTCGATGCCGGAGTGAGGGGCAGGCTGCTGAGAAAAGGCTTGTAGGGCTCCGCAGGCAGCCAGAACTGCCATCGTCAGGATATTATTGCGCAAAGTCGTCCCCCGGTTCGGCGTGTTATCCACTCTAATTCAGACGGATGCAACCTCCAAGCAGGATGCGCATGGGTGCACTCCCGTTCCATTGCAATTGCCCTTGGAGCGGGATTTACGTAGGATCAAAACGAAAATTCATCGCGGACGGTGTCCGAAGAACTGCCGGTCACGTCTAACTGATGGAGCGAAGCGGAGCAGAATGCATGTGCGGTGCGCCGTTTCGGCGTAGCATCTATGTCGTGGGGTCGGAGGTCTGGTCATGAGATTCAATTTCACGGTTTCCAAAGTCGTGCCGCTGGCGGGATTGACGCTGGCCGCGGCGTTATGGGCGCAATCCCCAGCCCCGCCTTCCCAGCCGGGCGCATCTCCCGGCTCGACTCCGGTTTCGGCATCTCCCGGTGGCACTCCGCAGAACCAGCCGGCGGCCGGAACCGCCCCGGTCAGCGGAGACTCGCCCACTCCCACTGCCAAGAGCAAGCCGTCTGACAAGCCCGCTCCGGGAACCGCTCCCGTCAAAGGGGATGCCGATGCGCCCGCCGTCAACCCCGACAAAGTTGTCGAAGTCGGCAGCGAGAAGATCAATGTCAAGGCCGGATCGATTGACGACGTCAACGCGGTAGGGAATCGCGACATCGGCGGTCGCGGCATGGGCAACTGGTATTCGACCGATACCGAGATCAAGATGGGCAAGATGTACTCCATGGAGATCGAGAAGAGCACCAAGTTCATCACCGATCCCGTGGTGGTGGAGTACGTCAATCGCATCGGCCAGAACATCGTCAAAAACTCCGACTGCAAAGTCCCGTTCACCATCAAGGTCATCGATTCGGACGAGATCAACGCCATGGCTTTGCCGGGCGGATTCTTCTATGTCAACTCCGGACTGATCCTGAACGCCGACGAAGAGGCCGAACTGGCGGGTGTCATGGCTCATGAGACCGCTCATGTTTGCGCCCACCACGCCGTCCGCGAACAGACCCGCGCCAACTACGCGCAACTCGGCACAATCCCCCTGATCTTCATCGGAGGCTGGACCGGGTATGGCATCTACGAGGCGGCCTCCATCGGCGTTCCACTTACCTTCCTCAAGTTCTCCCGCGAGTTTGAGGCGCAGGCCGACTACCTCGGCGTGCAATACATGTATCGCGCCGGCTACGATCCGCAGGCCTTCATCAGCTTCTTTGAGAAAATCCAAGCTCTCGAAAAGCGCAAGCCTGGAATGGTTTCCCGGGCCTTCTCCGACCATCCGCAGACGCCCGACCGCATCCTGCATTCCCAGGAAGAGATAGCCAAGATCCTGCCGGCCCGCGACGAATACACAGTCACCACCTCGGAGTTTGACGACGTAAAAGCCCGCCTGGCCCGGATCGAAAACAAGCGCCGTTTGACCGACTCCAAGGACACCAAAAAGCCGTCTCTGCGTCGCGCCAGCACTGGATCCGACGACAAGGACTCCCCGGCCGCCGGGCAGTCCACCACCGACAGTGCCGACGACAAGCCGACGCTCCACCGGCGCGACGATCAGAACTAGCTGAATCGATAGTGCGCGGCGCAGTGTCCGCTTGGCTTGTGTTCCCCCGCGCCGCGCATTAAAGTGTTCTCTAAGAGAGCCGCCTCAAACAACACTGCGCCAGACATTTACGCGCTTCCTCTGTGGTGTTGCCGCGCTCTCCCCGGGGTATCTCGCACGCCATGAAGAAGATCGCCATTGTCGCCGCCCTTTTTGCGTTGATCCTGCTATTGACAAAGATCGCCAACCAGGCTCCTCCGGAGGCGCTGAGCGGGACTGCCTTTTCCTTGAAGGCCCAGCATGTCGTGCAATGCTCTCCAGAGGAAATTACACTCGTCGATCCTCACCAGAAGGCCACCCATTTGGAAAAGGACGGCTCCTGGCCGGACTGCTCGGAGTTCCAGAAAGACGACGTGATGGATTTTTATCTCTCTCGCGGCGAGAAGACCAAATTCCTCAGCCTCGAACGGAGCGCATGGTGGCGCAAGGTCATGTAAGGGTTCGCAGCGCCGGGTTCCACTCCGGATGAAGTCAAGAACCGCACAGGCGCACCATCCGCTCTAACATCCCTACTGCTAGGGCTCGCCGTTGTACGGTACACAACCGGATGGATGCATAGCGGAAATCCGATCCTCGATGGCCTTGAAAGCGGAAGAAACGATCCCGTAAACTTCCGGTAAATTCCTGAAAACCCTTGAAATCACGGACGAATCCGCGTTATATACAAGACTACCGGCAGGAATGCCGGAAATCTGTTCGGTGAAATCACGGCTCTCAAGGAGGCTCACGTGCGCAACGCTGCGGCCCGCTCCAACCTGCTGGTCCCCGAGGTACGCGAGGTCATGGACATTCGCCAGGCCTCGGACTATCTCGGCATCTCTGCCGACACGCTCTACAAATATGCGTCGGAGGGTTTTGTGCCGGCCTTCAAGCTGGGTAACCGCTGGCGCTTCAAGCGTTCCCGCCTCGATCAGTGGATGGACCGGCAATCGGATATGCAGTCCACACAAGCCGACATCGACGCCAGCCAGAAAAAGCCCGTTCGCCCCGCCTATTGAAACCGGCGGAATCGGGGGGAGTGCCTGCAACCGGCTGAGGCTGGCTTCCCACTGCTCCAGCAGCAACGGACGCTCGTCGCGTCTGTCCACGCGCCGTCAATAAGAAACCCGCGGCCATCGCTGAGATCTGGGCAACTCCCCAGCATTCTGCGATAGCTCGCGGGCTACTCTCTTTGTTTTAATTCCGCTTTAAAGCTCGAGGATATTGTCCTCAATCGCCAGGCGCACGTTGCCGTCCGACTTCGCGAGGCGGCGCACCGCTTCCGGCTTGTCGACTGCGGCCTTGAGCATTACGAGCGCCACCGGAACACTGCGTCCGGCGCTCTTGATCGTGTCCACGGCAACCGAGCGGTCCACTTTGCAGGCACACATCAGAATGCGAATGCCGCGCTCCACCAGCTTGGAGTTCTGCATGTGCACGTTCACCATCAGGTTCTCGTAGACGTAGCCAAGCCGCGTCATGGTGCCCGTGGTGATCATGTTCAGGATCATCTTCTGCGCGGTTCCCGCCTTCATCCGCGTCGATCCGGAGATGACTTCAGGACCGACCTCGGCGACGATGGCGATATTGGCTGCCTCGGCAATCGGCGATTCCTGGTTGCAGGTCACCGCAGCCGTGAAAGCTCCGCGCGCCCTGGCATAGGCTACGGCGGCCACCACATAAGGCGTTCTGCCCGAGGCGGATAATCCTACTACTACATCTTTACGGGTGGGACGGCGGCGGGCGATATCCCGCTGGCCCAATTCTTCCGAGTCTTCGTTCACCTCGACTGCCGATGCCAAAGCCTTTGGGCCGCCGGCCATGATGTACTGAACTTGTCCAGGAGCCGTGGAGTAAGTGGGAGGGCACTCGGATGAGTCGAGGGCTGCGATCCTGCCGCTCGATCCAGCGCCGATATAGATCAATCGGCCGCCGTCTCGCAAGCTGCGGGCTACCTGGTCGATCACCTGGGCGATTTCGGGAAGTGCTTTGCGAACCGCTCCGGCGATCTTCGCGTCCTCGTGGTTGATGATGCGCGCGATCTCCAGCGCGGACTTGGTGTCAAAGCCTTGAGAAGCCTCGTTTTGGCTCTCGGTGGTCAATTGCTGAAGCAGGGCTGCCTGGTCTTTCTTGCTGTCTTTTTTGGCGCCGGCATTATCCTGGATCATCGAGCTGGTTAGCATCGTGTCTGTCCCCAATTTTTGATTATATCTTTAATTTGCGCTACTGTCGGCAGAATTCTCCCTCCCCGGAATCGCCCCAAAACAGCACATTGCAGGTTCGTTACAAAGCCTCGCGCACCGCGTCGTGGAAGGCCGGTCTCAGGGTGCGAATTGCATGGTTGCTTCGGTCGGGCCATGTCCGATTCGTCAGCAGCGCCACCACGATCCGGGCATCCAGATCGATCCAAAGAGAGCAGCCGCTATAGCCAAGATGACCGATCGAATGGGTCGAGAAATGATTGCCTGCCGAAGAGTGCGGGGAAGGCGTGTCCCAACCCAGTGCCCGCGAACTCCCTTGCGGACTTTGGCGTTCCGCAAACAGTTCAACGGTTGCATGATCAAACAGGCCCTCCGGCCCGTTTCCGTCCGTCGCCCGCAGAATCTCGCTGCCGAACCGCAGCAGGTCGGAAATATTCGAAAAAAGCCCGGCATGCCCGGCAGAGCCCTTCAGCAACCAGGCGTTCTCGTCCTGCACTTCGCCCTGGATCCGCCGTTGACGGAAGGTGGAATCCTCCTCGCTCGGCGGAATCAGCGTGCGCAGAGCCGCCGGCGGGCAAAAAAGCGTGCGATCCAGTCCCAGCGGGGCAAAGATCTCCCTCTCGACCCAATTCGCCAGAGGCTCTCGCACAACGACCTCGAGCGCTTTGCCCAGCAGTATGAACCCCGGATCGGAATACTCGGCCCTTGCTCCCGGATCGGCCTCCAGCGGCAGCTCCAGGCAGCTGCGAAACAGCGCCGCTGGAGAATTTGCCGTGCGGAAGAACTCCACGTACCCCGGCAGCCCCGAGTTGTGCGCCAGTAGGTGACGCACCTTCACATGATGGGCGTGCGAACCCGGTCCGCGCCCGATCACGAACCCCGGCAGCAGCTCGCCTAAAGGAGCATCCAGGTCAAGCTGGCCGCGCTGCACCAGCAGCATCGCCGCCGCGGTCGTGGCCACCACTTTGGTCACGCTGGCAATGTCCCACATCGTCTGCGGAGTAACGGCGGGCGAGTCGTCCTCGTAGGTAAAATGGCCCAGCGCGTCTTCCAGCAGAACCTCGCCTTCGGCGCCGTTCCATCTCAGAACGCCAAAGGCGCAGCCGGGAAACGTGCGGGCCTGGATGGCATCCTTCAGAACGTCATATACGGGTTCAAACTGCTTTATTGCTTCAATGGAAATATTGGAATGCGAGATCATATCGTTCTCCATCACTGCTTTGCATCCTATCGCGATTCATTCTCCGCCGCATGAATTTGTACCTCTTTCGGCGCGCAACAAAATCGCATACTATCTTTGGATGCGGGACCTTCGTCCATTTAATTCGTCCAAGTCATTGCGGTTCCACGGAGGGGTGGATGCCTTTGCGTAGATTTTCCTGGGTCGCTTTCCTTGTGGTCGCTCCTTCGCTTGCCGGCTTCGCTCAAACAGCCGGTTCGCCCCAGGCGGCTCCTGCGTCAAGCGCTCAGCCTTCACCGCCGGCTGCGGAGCCCATCCAGACTCCTCCGGCCGCCCAAGACGCTCCCGCCAAGATCACCTACACCGTTCCCGCGGGAACCAAGGTCCTGCTCCAGTTGCGCAGCGCGCTCAACAGCAAGAGCGCCAAGCCCGGCGACGGTGTCTACCTGGCTTCCACCTTCCCGGTCGTTGTCGGAAACCGCGTCCTGATCCCTGCCGGGGTTTATGTCCAGGGCGTGGTAGATCGGGTCGCCCGCGCAGGCAGAGTCAGCGGCAAGGCGCAGCTCGACATGCACTTCACTTCCATGATCTTCCCCAACGGCACGGTGGTTGAAATTCCCGGCATGGTCAACAATCTCCCCGGCGCCAGCCAGCAGTCGGTAAAGAACGATGGAGAGGGAACCATCGAGCAGGCCGCCGACAAGGGGCGGAATATGGGAAGAACCGCCGAGATTGCCATCCCCACTGGCGCCAGCACCGGGTCCATCGCAGGTTTGGGCACCGGTCATCCGCTCGCCGGTGGACTCGCCGGGGTGGGCGCCGGGCTGGCCGCCATGGGAATCGTCTCGCTCTTCACGCGCGGTGCGGATGTCAACATCGAGCCTGGCACCCAGGTGGAGATGGTGCTGCAGCGTCAGCTCGTACTGGAAGAGGGAAACCTCAACCAATACGGCGCGCCTGGATCGGCCGCGCCCCTTGTTCCGTCCCCGAATCAACCCAAACCACTTGCCAAGCCGGAGCGCGGACGCGTGCTTTGTCCGTTCGGGGGCCTCGGTTGCGGTTAACCTAGAAGAGACATGTCCACCCTTCCCCCAGATGATGACTTCCCGCAGACCTCCGCTCAAGAGAGCGAAGATCTTTTGCCTGTCCCTGAACCGGCCTCCACGCATCCGGCCCCCGCGGTCGCGCCACACAAACTCGGAGGAGTCGGCCTCTGGGTACGCGATCTGATCGTCTCCGCCATCGCTTCCATTCTGATCATTACTTTTCTCTACCAGCCGGTCCGCGTGGAAGGCACCAGCATGTTGCCTCGCCTGGTGAATCACGACCGCCTCTTCATCAACAAGTTCGTCTATCACATTTCGGCCATCGAGCGCGGCGACGTGGTGGTCTTCCACTATCCCCGCGACCCTGAAAAGAGCTACATCAAGCGTGTCATTGCGCGCCCCGGCGATCGCCTGCGCATCGAGCATGGCCAGGTCTGGCTCAATGGAAAACTGCTACCGGAGCCGTACGTCCCGGACGAGTATCGCGACACCCGCTCCATGGACGAGCTCATCGTTCCTGAGGATACGTTCTTTATGATGGGAGACCACCGCTCCATCTCCAGCGACAGCCGCGAGTTCGGCCCCGTCGCCCGCGACCTCATCTACGGCAAGGCGGCCTTCGTCTACTGGCCGGCGCGGGACGCGGGAGTGGTGCACTAGACACCAACACCTCGCGCCTTACCCAATCGTCTGGCCTACTTGATCATCCCGCGCAGGGAATCGATGAACTTGTTGCCCGCAAAATACGACAGGAAACCGACTGTAATCGCCCCCCACACATCGAGCACCGAGACTTTGATGGGGAACTGCGAGTCGGAAAGTCTCGAGGTTACGATGGTGAACGCGGAACTGAGGATGGCCACGCCGACGATGTCTCGCAAGATCTTGATCGCCAGGATCAGACCATCCTTTGAGACCGCCTTTGCGATTCCTTTCAGCCCGGGCTCCGAGGTCAAAAGGGTGAAGAACTCGCCGATCGCCCCATCGTCCCCGCGGACCGACACCACCAGGTAAGCCAGCAGTCCTCCCAAAACTGCGAACACGATGATGAGGGATTGGTCGATGCCTACCTGAAAAGTGGCGCTCTGTCCGAACGACCGAGTGGGAAAGTAGCAGTTGTTGATCTCCCCCACCTTGGTGCAGACCGAAAAACGCCCGGAAAGATAGTACTCGTAATTGCCCGGCGTAAAGTCGATGGCTCGCTTGATCCGCCCTGACAGCGTGGTCTGGCACGATTCCTCGTAGAAGGCCCGAAGGTCCCTTTGATAAGGGGTGACAGCCGGAGACCGCATGGCTTGACCCTCGATCTGATTTGGGGCCGCAGTCGTGGTCTGGCTGTCGTCCATCAGCTTCTTCAACTGTTCCGGGGTCATCGGTCGCTGCGAGAGGTTGAAGAACACCGTCAAGTGGTCTTGCGGTTCCAACACCAGATAGGGCTCCTGCATGATTTGCCTGTTCGACGTTGCCGACATCGGGGCCGAGCAGAGCGAAGCCGAAGGCGTCAGAATCGCATGCATCATCAGCTCGATCGACTTGGTTTCGATTTCTACGGGCTGGGTCAGGATGTTCTGAATATCCGCGACAATATTCGAGTTCGAGCCCAGCTTCAGCGGTAACTCAGACGGCGTCAGCGTGATTTTGAGTGGGGTCGATGTGACCACGTTGGCGCTGGAGCTTTGCGTTTCCGATGGTTGATCTGGCGGCGCATTTTGAGCGTCCGCTGTTTGTTTTGCGGCTGGTCCAGGCAGGGGCGCAGCGGGGCTTGTTGGCTTGCGTTTTTCCGCCGAGGTGGCGGCAGGGGCTGTCGGTCCGGTGGCTTGCGCGGGATTGGCCGCGGCAGTTTGCGCACCCGAGGCCAGTGGCGGCGGCATCAATATGGCAAGCAGGATCGGGCAGAGCCGAAACGAAACATGCTTCAGTTTCATCAGGTTCTCCGGGGAAGGGAGATCGCTGTCTGCCATTGGTGCACGTTAAAACCCGCCAAGTCAACAGAAAACCGATTGGCCGCCGCAGATTCTCCGCTCCCTTGCGTCGATGCTAAGCGGATTCTCCGGCGGCCTCGCCCTGCACATGCACCCGCTCCTGACGTGCAATCAACCAGTAGACGCAGGCCCAGTTCATGGCGGCGAGAGCACCATCGGTAAGGAGACTGGCAACCGCGGCTCCGCGCCAGGAAAAGGGAGGGATGAGCAGGACGTTCAAGGCCAGATTGAGGAATGCCGCGGTGATCTGTTGGACAGTTCTGTACCATTGCGAAACCGATCCGGTAATGGTGGTTCCCGCCGCATAATGAAAGCAGCGAATGAGTGGAAGCAGACAAAGCCAGCGCAAAGCTATGCTGGACTCTGCAAAGCTTTTGCCGAGGACGAGTGGGAGATAGGGCGCGCCAAGATACATCGCCGCGGCTGCCCCAAGCGAATAGAGCACGGTGGTGCGCAGAAGCTTGAGTGAAAAATCGCGCGCATGACGCACGCTTTTGGCGCCTTCGCGGAAGAATTGGGGAAACGCTGCGGAATAGATGCTGTAGATGGGCGTGCTGGCAACGTCGATGATGCGATACGCGGCGGAATAGATGCCCGCCGCCGAGTTCTGTCCGATGCTGACCAGGTAGGTCTTGTCGATGTCGTTATAGATGGAGATCGAAGAACTGGAGAGTGAGAAGCTGATTCCTTCGCTGATCTCCGCCCAGACAAACCGGCTCCATTTGGGCAAGCCAAACTTCCAAGTGACAAGCAGGAACCCGATGACCGCGACGATCGAAGAAGAGATCCAATAGAGGCTGGTCCACATGTAAGCACTGGCCAGCACGTGGGTGTGCAGCACATGAAGATAAAGGAGTCCTGCGATGACTGCGCGGGCCATGTTGGTCAACGCGATAAGCTTTGCGCTATACGCGAAATTGCCGCGCGCCTGAAAAGCCTTGCTCGACAGCATGGCGATTCTGGCAAAGAGTGTGTCCGACAGGGCGACAAAAGGAATGAGGATCTGGAGCCCCGGGGAGAGAATGAAGTGCCCGATCAGCATCGTAACCGCGGTGACCGCGACGAATCCGACCAGAGACAATTCGAGGGCAAGTCCCCATGAGGTTGGGAAGCGGCTCTCGTCGCGACTGACATCGCGGATGATGATCAAGTCCATGCCGATGGTGCTGAACTGCGCCAGAACGCTGACCAGGGAGGCGACGCCAACGAATGCGCCATACTCATGGCTACCCAGAGCGCGCCCAATGAGGACGAAATACGCAGCCTGAAACCCGAGAGCAAGTCCCTGCCCGAGGAGCATCCACGTGGAGTCGCGCGCCAATCGCGATGAGCCGCCTTTCTCCGATTCCTGCGATGTGCTGGGCTGTTTTCGAAGCATCCGGAATAATTTCAAAATCAACAAGGGCCTCCGGGTATTCCGTGAAGAACAATCATAAGTCGGGGGAGCGACGGTCGCTCACGCTGCGCGAGTACGCGTAAGGCAAGGTAATTGCGGCTCTGTCCTGCCGAAAAAAATCATCGAGATGCTGTCGATGGCCAGAAATCCGCTTTGCGTCGAAGGAAGAATGCGGGATCGACGCCGTTTGTAATCATCCGAGAGTTGCGGAACTCGTCCGCGACACGGCGAAAGAAATAGTCGGGAGCTGCGTACATGGATAGCATAGCTTGACCGATCGCCCGCGGGTACTTTCGTTGCGACAAGAGGATATTCGCATTGCGAAGATGCTCCTTGGCCTGCAAATGCTTCAACGAGATCATCGAGCGCAGGTGCGGTTCAACAGATTCCATGCTTTCAGGCGCAAAGTCCCATAGCTGAGATAAGAGCAAGTACTGAACATAGAGCCCATTGACCGCCTGGGGGATAACCAGGCGTGTCGATTGAAAGGGATTATGACGATATCCGACCAGCGCCTCGGGAATGTAGCGTATATCAAACTGCAAAGCCATGCGCCACCACATGTCCGCATCTTCAACGGAGACGCTTTGGCGATATCCGCCGATGCTCAGAGCCTTTTCGATATTGAGTACGACACTGGGGTGACACAGAGTGAGCAAGTATCCCGACTCCACTACCTTGCGCAGGTCTTTGGGATTGCCGCGCGTGCAGCGAAACTGTCCGACGCAAAGCTCCTTCGGATGGTAGTCCGCATCGGAGTGGAATACGCCAGTGTCAGGATATTTGCCAATGTAATCGAGGATCCGCTCGATTCTGTTGGGGTAGGAAACGTCATCCGTATCCTGGCGAACCAGCCATGGAGTCTTCGCCTCGCGAAGCATGCAATTCAGGGCCGAAGTGAGCCCACCCTTCGGACGCCGGATGATTCTGAGCCGCGGATCGCGAACGGACTCAATGTATTCGATGCTTCCGTCGGAGCAATCATCCACGATCGCGAGAATATTGAAGTCGCTGCATGTCTGTGCCAGAAGACCTTCAATAGCTTCGGGCAGGTAGGGCATTGATTTGTAGACGGGCATGCCTACTGTCAGCAGTGGTGTCATGAAACGCCTCATTCGCAGGAGATTGATTCCTGCGGTCCTCCGACGTGTAATCGTCAGGGTTACGGGACTGTCAGGTTGTCGAAGAAAGCGCGCGAGAGTAAAGCGCCTCCAGTTGCGTAGTGAGCACTTTCAGATCGAAACGCTCCCAGACCCAGCGCTTGGCGCGTTGACTGCATTTCTCCCAGAACGGATCGTCCGTAAGCATCCGAACCAGGTAGACAGCGAGAGAATCGATATCCTTTTCAGGGGCCAGGAGACCGGTCTCGCCGTGCAAGACAGCTTCTTTGATCCCCGCGTGGTCAAAGCCGACTGCTGGCAGCCCGAGTGCGTGCGACTCAACAAACACAAAGGGAACTCCCTCGGTATTACCGTCAGAAGCTTCAACGCTCGGTCCGCAAAATACTCGTGCGCGGCGCATCCAATCGTGCACCGAATTGCCTGGTTCCGGATCCATAAGCTTGCCGAGAAAGCTGCAGTTGATCTTGAGTTCCTTCGCCTCCGCCTTCATCGCCTCGCGAAGCGGACCATCTCCGATAATGACGAGTTTGACTTCAGGGCAGGTCTTTGCAACCTTGGCGACTGCTTTGAGAAGATATGGTCCGCCCTTTTTTTCGACCAGGCGGCCGACATAGAGGATCAGGTTGGGGTCCCGAGGCTCGTTGCCTGGCTTGAGCTTGTTCAGATCCAGACCTGAGTAAACAACCTCCATCTTTTCTGCCGGGAAGCCCGATGCAATTGCACGATGCATGATGTATTGCGAGGTTGGGATAAACTTTGTGACCCGCTCCCAGAGCCTCTCTCGCCTGCGCAGATAGATGCGGCCATCCTGTGTTCCTGCCAGATACGGGTCCCTTGTGGTGACATCGTAGCCGTGAAGAGAACAGACGAGGGGAACGTCAAGTTGTTCGGCAATCGGTATTGCAATGGAGCTATCGATTGAGAAGTGTGCGTGAATCAGATCTGGCTTCTCGGCTCTCAGTCTGTCGAGAAACCCCGGACCGAACCCGTAATTCATGAACAGGGAACGGGCGACCTTTGAGAAGCATGTATTGTGCCTGGTTAGAAGTATGGACCGGTCCTGAACCGGTAGTCCATTTGTTATCGGCATCATTCCGGCAAATCGAACATCGAAGTTGCGCAGAGCCCCGGCCTGAGCGAAGATGAAGGTCTCGCTCAGGGGGAGCAACTGGTTCCGATAAATGAGGATCTTTCGCATGAGACGACGTTCTCCTATATTCGACGAGCGTTTATCTTGCTATGAGCAGATGGGTGGCAATCAGCCACGGTTTCTGATCATGACAACTGAGCCGTCGAAATCGAAGCTGAAATCCATCTCGCTGAGACCTGCGCCACACATGGTTTCGCGTAGCCGCTTGCGGTCCTGCGTATGAAATAGCAGGAAGCCGCTGCCTCCGGCGCCGACAAGCTTGCCGCCGGTAGCGCCGCCAGCGGTGCGGGCCAATTCATATAGCTCGTCGATTCGGTTATTGGTCATCCCGTTCGAACGGCCACGTTTACGGAGCCAGTGTTCGTGCATGAGCTTGCCAAACTGGACGATGTCGCCAGCTTCCAGCACGGATTGAATCTCATGGCCGAGCTGTTTCACAAAGTGGAGTCCATCCAGCATTTTCTGATCGCGCTCTTCAGACTTTTTCTTCTGGTCCTCGAGAATGCTCGACGCGCTTCGTGTGTTCCCAACGAAGAAGAGCATAAGAGAATCGCGTAGTTCATGCACTGCGGTGTCGGTCATGTTCAGCGTGGAGACCGTCACAGTGTCATCCTGATTGTATTGCTGGCACAACAATCCACCGTAAGCTGCAATATATTGATCCTGCTTGCCGACGGGCTCCTTGAGACGAACCATCTCGATATCTACCGCGCCTTGTGCGAGGGTCTCGGCATCGTCGCGATGACGGCCGTGTGCTCTGAGAGCGTGCACCAGCCCCACAAGAAACGTCCCGGAGGAACCGAGCCCTGTGCCACCTGGGACATCGGCAACACTGACGATCTCAAGGGGCTCATCGATGTCGTATTTGAGGAGCGCTTCACGAATGAGCTTGTGCTTGATATCCTCGCGACAAGGCGCGTGCTCGGTTTCGGAGTACTTCAGAAAGTAGCCCGGGAAGAAGTTGCGATTGATGCTGATATAGACATATTTATTGATCGCGGCGGAGATTACGAATCCGCCGAATTCGCGATAGTACGAAGGGAGGTCCGTACCTCCTCCGCCGATGGAAATCCGCAACGGTGTCTTGGTGATAATCAAGAGTGTCCTCCTGGCTCGTCTGTAAGTTCCGGATGAGATCCGGTTGGGGAATATAGATTCTTTACTTGGTGGAATAGGCTGGTGTCGGCTTCTGCAAGGCCTTCGTGCGAACCGATTTCAAAGAAGCGCTCCTTCACCTCGTAGCCGGCGAGCTGGCCGCGCGCCACAAGAGATTCGTAAACCCTGGCCAAATCGAATGTATCTTCGCTTTCCCAGGAATCGAAAGCCTCGGCACGAAGAATCCCGAGACCGTAATCGATGTACTCCATGGATGCATCCGGATGAGACTTGTCGTAGCGAACGATGCGGCCTTCGCCGAACTCGACGTTACTCTTGTCCCATCGGTTCCCATTGTGAAAGACGGTCATCAGTCCCTCCGCTCCGCTCTCCGCGAATCGTTCGTACACCAGAGCAAACGAAGTTGGGAGATAACTGTCTCCGTACATGATCAGGAAATGGTCTCCGAGCAGCGGAAGCGCCTGTTTGATCGCTCCCCCGGTCCCCTTCAGCACAGGACCATCGAAGGAATACTGCACTGCAAGCCCATAGGCAGATCCATCGCCGACAAAATCGCGAAGCTGTTCACCGAGATGCCCAACACAGAGCACCACCTGGCGAATGCCCTGATCCCTGAGAAGGCGCAACTGGTGGGCGACGAATGGCTCTCCTCCGACGCGGAGCATCGACTTGGGAATCGTCGCGGTTACCGGGCGGAGGCGTGTCGCCAATCCGCCCGCGAGCAATGCCAGGCTGGGAAGAGACCTAGACTTTGCAGATTCGCTCATCTTCAAAGAGGCTGAGGATTGAAGCTTTGAGGGCAGCATAGGTCGACCTCTGACATTTCCAACCAAGACTCTGAATTCGATCTGTATTGAGCCGCACCACAGGTACGTCTCCCTTCCAGCCGCGATTGCCGCCGGTGTGCTCGTAAAGCGGAGGCGTGGTCGGTTTGACGACCTCCACTGCCAAATCGGCGATCTCGTTGACGGTGATATAGTCGCCGGTTGCGACATTGAACACCTGGAACAGATCCTTGCAGTGGGTGTTCGCATGCAAGACGGCGGAAACTACATCCGAGACATGAATGTAAGACTTGCTCTGCTTTCCATCGCCGAGAATGCGCAGCTTGGTTGGATCTGCAACAAGGCGTCGAACGAAGTCGAATCCAACACCGTGGGTCTGGCGCGCGCCAACGACATTTCCGAAGCGGAACGCACAGGCGGTGAGACCAAACATGAAGCAATAACTGGCAATGAGCACTTCGCCAGAGAGCTTGCTGGCGCCGTAGGTGGAAACCGGAATCATTGGGCTGTGGTCTTCAGTCGCCTCGATTTCTCCGAGGTCCCCGTAGACACCGCTACCGGAAGCATAAAGCAACCGCGGCACGCCAGCGCGCCGCATGGCCTCCACAACATTGTTTGTGAGCATTGTGCCCTGATAGAAGTCCACTTCAGGCTCAGTTGCCGCGCGCGCAATGTCGGGATTGGATGCCAGATGAATCACAACGTCGTGATTTGCAATCGCTTCAGTGAGCAGTGCCAAATCGCCGACATCTCCACGGACAACAGTAAGTCTCGGGTCGGAGAGGTGATCGGCATAATGCCATTCACGTCCAGAGGAAAAATTGTCGTAAAGTGTGACCTTTTGCGTTGCAGGATCGGAGAGTAGACGGTCGGTAAAATGGCTGCCAATAAATCCGGCTCCACCGACGATGAAATAGCGATGACTAGGCTGAGATATCACTGTGTATGCCCCACCTTTCAGTTCAACGAGAGTATGTGTATCGCCTGTGCGTAAAGTCGCTGGCGCGTTTCAGGAGTATGTAGTTGACGTGCGTGGCATGGCGAGAATCATCGATTGCATTTCTAGCAAATAGCGGTTACTGCCGTGACGATTAATGTTGACCAGACTCGAGTATCAATAGTGTCCGGTAAGAGCCGATAGCTCTGTGACTTTCCGGAATAAGAACAGTCTAGCATTATACTTGCCTGAAAACAAGGTAGACATATAGGGCATTTCGCGGAGTCGGTAATAGTACATTTGGATATGTGTTGCAGTAGATATGCGGTAGTATAAGACGTTCATTGTGGTATTCGAATGGCGGCCGGGACCATCAGTTCTGCAGGCGTTTGCAGGCTGACAAGCGCAGCGGAACGTTGTAATATGAATCCGTCCGGCGGAGGAGCAGTGAGAATGCGGAACTGTGCGTACAAACTACCTTGCGGCTCTGCGGCATTAGCTTTCGGTCTCCCATCCTTTCCGCGAGAGAACAGAAAAGGCTTGGTGCCCAGGCGCTTACAAGAGTTCCTGACTCTGGCCCATATTCTAACCATATAACTCCAAGGAGGCATGCGGATTGCCGGCGACGATGTGAATCCCAAGAAATGAGCAGCGATTCACGACCTGCGAAAACGATCAGACCGCGATCCGTTGCGCTTGCTCAAGGTTTGTGCACGCGGCGATTGGTCTGCCGATGCTGATATAGTCAAAGCCGGCATCGTGCATAGCCTGCACACCAAAGAGATTGCGACCGTCGATGACGATAGGGAACCGCAAAGCCGTCTTAAGTCGAGGCAGATCGATTTCCGCGAATTCTTTCCAGTCGGTCAGGATGACCACCGCGTCCGCATCTTCGGAAGCTTCGTACAAGTCGACAGCATAAGACATCTGCGACGACTCGGGAAGGACAGATTTGCTGCGATCCATAGCAGCAGGGTCGAAAGCGCAAACGCTCGCACCCCCGTCGAGGAATCTTCGGATGATGTCGATCGCGGGGGACTCGCGTATGTCGTCGGTGTCTCCCTTGAAGGCCAAGCCAAGTGCGGCAATTCGCTTGCCGCGCAATGTCCAAAGTGCAGAGAGAACTTTATTGTAGAACCTGTCGCGCTGAGTGTTGTTGATCTTGCGCGCTTCCTGCAGAAGTTGAAAATCGACGCCCTGTTCTTGCGCAACAAGATGAAAAGCTGAGAGATCCTTGGGAAAGCACGATCCTCCGTAGCCGAGACCTGCGCGAAGAAAGCGTGGTCCGATTCGACTATCCATGCCCATTCCAGCAGCGATGTCCTCAATGTCGGCATCTACGGCCTCTGCGAGATTAGCGACGGCATTGATAAAGGATATCTTCAGGGCCAAGAATGCGTTGGATGCATGCTTGATGATCTCGGCGCTTTGGGCCGAAGTGGCAAGAAGCGGGGGAGGCGAGCTCTGCAAACAGTTTCCGGGGAGCGCACCGGGCTGAGCGTAATAGCTTCCACTGGTGAGAGGATGGTAGATGCGATGAAGCAGATCAGTCGCGCGCTCGGTATTGGCGCCCACGACAATTCGGTCGGGATGAAGGAAGTCTGAGATCGCCGTTCCTTCGCGCAGAAATTCAGGGTTCGACGCTACATCGAAGGAGCTACCGGATACGCCGTACCGCTGCAGAACGCGCCGGATCCACTCATTGGTGTAAACGGGCACGGTGCTCTTCTCTACGATAAGTTTGTATCCGCAGATCGACGATGCTATTTCGGAGACGACTGCCTCCACATAAGACAAATCAGCTGCGCCGGTGTCGCTCTGGGGAGTGCCAACAGCGATAAAGATTGACTCTGCGTTAGCTGCGGAAGTTCGTAAATCGGTGGTGAAGTCAAGCGTGCGGCCGAGATGGCGAGCGAGCATCTCCGTGAGGAACTTCTCGAAGATGGGCGTCTTGCCTGCGCGCAGTGATTGGACTTTAGCCTCGTCATTGTCGACACAGATCACATGATGACCAATCTCGGCGAAACAAACCGCGGCTACGAGCCCGACATATCCGGAGCCCACAACGCAGATAGATACTGGCGTGAAGGGAGTTGTAAGTAATTTCATGTGAAACTATCCTTCCTCGGGCTGCGTTCTGCATGCCGGTTGGGTTCGGAGAAGCAATGGGAATCCCATAGTTATCAATTGAGTTCCGATGGGATCTTGTAGTATCTGCGTCGTCGGCTGTAAGAATATTGTGTTGCGATGTCAGTGAAGGCCCTGTTACATTGCGCCCCGGCCCCACAAGACCGCGGGCACTGTGCCAAGAAGAATGCGCGCATCCAGTAGCAGAGACCAGCTGTCAATATAGTCCAGATCCTGTTTGATCCAGGTTTCGAAATCGGTGTTGTTGCGTCCGCTCATCTGCCAGAGGCAAGTGATTCCCGGTTTGACGCTAAAACGACGAAGGTGACGGGCATCCTGAATGCGAAGCACATCCCTGACCGCCAAGGGACGGGGGCCAACCAGGGACATATCGCCCCGAAGGACGTTCCAAAGTTGCGGCAACTCGTCGATGGAAGTCTTGCGGAGGAAAGATCCAATCTTGGTGATGCGCGGATCGCGGCGAATCTTGAAGACAGGACCCGAAACCTCATTCATCGACTCGTATTTGCTCTGCTGCTGTTCTGCATCGATGACCATTGTTCTCAGCTTGAATATGAAGAAGCGCTTGCGATTCAGGCCGTATCGTTCCTGGGCAAAAAAGACCGGGCCAGGTGAAGTGAGCTTGATTGCGATTGCCGCAGCCGCGACAATTGGCGCTGAAGCAAGAAGAAGCGCAGCTGCGCCCATGATATCGATGGCCCGTTTTGCATATCCAGTTGAGTCCTGCCGGACCATACGGAGGATCGCGAAGAGACCATGCGCACTGGCATGTGCGTCGAGGTGTCCGATGCGGGTTTCAAACTGCTGTGCGAGGTATCGGACCTCCACGCCAATCTCTTCGCAGACCGAAAGCGCGTGCTGGGACTGCGAGTACATGGACTTGATCGGGAGAGAGCAGAAGGCAGTTTGAACGGGATAGCGGCGGAGGATAGAGCCGAGGTTGTCGAGCGGGCCGAGGTATTTCTGCGCCATTTCGGGCGTACCTACGAACTCGTCATCGACGATGCCCACGATATTGTAGAGGGGAGAGTCCATCAACTCGGCAAAGAGCTTCTGCGCCCGCGGTCCCGATCCGATGATCATGACCTCGCGGCGGTTCACAACAAAGGTCAGCACGGCCCAGCGGGATATGCAGGCTACCCCCAGCAGCAAAAGACCGAGGGAACTGGATGCAACAAAGAACCAGATGCTCCAGATCAAAGAGCGCATCAAAGGAGCGTGGGCGGACCCGGCGCCAAAGACCATTACCGAGCAGCAAAGCGCGCTGACGAGGTTGCCGATGATCTGTTTCCGGATCAAGTGGCTACCGGTCGCGAGCTTTCCGCCGGCGACAATTTGCCAGCAATAAGTGAGAGAGATAACCAGGCCAAAATCCCAGAGACTCAGCTGAGGTTGTTGCCATGAGGTGCGGAAGCCGAGCGCTGTGTCAGGGTGTTGAAGGAACCAGAACGTGCCAAGCAATACGGTGGGAATCATATCGCGAAGAACGACGTACATGCTTACGCGGACGGCGCCGAGATCGTCAAAATGTCGTCCAGCATATTTCCATGAGAAACCGCGCTTAGTATTACCGGATGTTGTCAATTCTGGAAAGGTAGCTTGTATCTCATCCATAATAGAAACCTCCATATAAGTGTCTGTTCAGAGTGTCGTACGTAGTGCTAACAACTCACAAGCGATAGTTCTGCTATCGATGCGCTGGTAAATGTGCCCATGAACAATGGCAGGAATCTGCCATAACCAATTAGCATCGAAGATTCTATCCGCGCCCACCTGAGCGCGCTCACCCATCCGTCGTTTACACGATGGGCAGGCTTGCCGGCGGTGCGAATTCTAGTTGCGAATATCAATGCGTCAGGTTAATGAGCATTGCACTGGTGGGGCTCACCGATATGCTGAAGACCCCGCCGGACGGCGTGATGGTTTGCGATACCGGGGTTCCAGTAATCTGACCCGTGGTGCTGCCGTCGAAGGTCTGGCCACCAAAGGTAACCCCATTTGTGGCAGTGTAACTGCTGGCAGTCAAGGCAAGGACAGTCCCGGTGTTGTATCCAGGTATGGAGAACTGCAACGTGCCTGTTGCGACCTGATCCTTGTTGATGATGATCAGGTGTGCGACTCCGTTCTTGTCGAGCGTGGCCCAGACATCGACATTCGAATTGGTAAGTGTGGTGACAGGGAGGATTTGCGCCCCATTCCCAGCGGCCTGCGCGAAGACAAGCATCCCGTAGTAGAGAGGATTCACCTGGGAGAGCGCATACTGATTGATGCCTGTTTTGGTATTCGTGGTGACGCTGATGTTGAAAGCGTTGTAAGACATGCCGGTCGACGTATGCCAGTTGACACCATCGATGCCGGCATTCGCGAAGGCGAACATGGTATCGATGCTCCACAGTGCAGAGCTGAAATTGTTGCTCAGGCCAGGCTGGCCGCCGCTGCAGATAGAGTTCATTTCGCCCATGCGGAATTTTGCGCCAGCCTGGTGGGCAATGGCCGCGTAAGGTCCGAAAAGGGCAGGCGCAGAAGTCGTGGCAAACGGCTGCAACAGCAGATTGAGAGCTGCTGGATTGGATTTGTTATAGCACTGGATGTAGCTGTGCTGTGTGACGATATTGACGGGAAGTCCACCGGAGGCAAGCGCGGTCTCCATGCCTGTCATCCAACTCGAGTTGGCAAGAGCCGGATCGGCGAATCGCTGCAGGGATGGAACCGTAGCTTGTATGCCTTGCTGCCAGGTGTTCTGCTCCGCCAGGTAAGGAACGACGCCATAGGTGTCGCCGCGGGCGCCGTTGCTGACATAGTTGTCCGGTTCATTTCCAATCTCGAATGCGTCGATGCTGCTGTTGGGAACTGTCGAGGCGTAGGCAGACGCCTGGCTTTCCGCAAGGCTGAGGCTCTGCAGGTCGAGGTTCACTCCGAGAATGTAATGCACATTGAGGTTCTGCGCGAGTTGCGAGAAGGGAGCCACCGTAGAGGCATTGATGGTGCCGGTATCCACGCTGTCGCCTGCGACCCTGATGCTCAAAGGTGCTGTGTTGTAAGCCATGAGGTTGTTGAGCAGAGTTTGGAAGATGGTGTCCGTGCCTGTTGTGCTGGATCCCATCCAACTCGTGACCGTATTCCAGTCGAATGAGAGGCCGAGGAAAGTCGGCGGAATAGCTACTGTTGGCGTGAGGTTGACCTGTGAAGTGGCGAGCAGATTCGGTGGCAGGGGCGCTGTTCCGCTGACCGCGACCGTCTGCGTGCTTCCGGCTACACCGCCGCTGTTATCCGTAACGGTGAGAACCGCGTTCTCCAGGGCCACATAGGAGGGCGAGAAGACCACGTTGATGGTGCAACTGGCCCCCGGAGAAAGGCTTGCCGGGAGCGTTCCGCAGAAGTTCGATTCGGTGAAGTCGCCTGCCGCCGTGTTGTATGCCGGTGTAATGGAGATCGCGGAGATCACCAACGGGGAGGTTGCGGATCCGCTGTTGGTAACGGTGAAGCTCAACGGAGCGCTGGGGGTGCCGATAGGTTGAGTTGCAAAAAGCATGCTCGGCGCGGAAAGCGATGCCGATGGTACCTGGAGCAGTACCGGTAGCAAGTTGGATCCGGCGTCAGCGACGACGAGATCGAGCCGGCCGTCTCCATTGAAGTCCGCGACGCCCAACTGGACGGGGGAGCTTCCGGCCGGCTGTGCAGCGAATGCGGTAAAGGCATCCGCGCCGTTGCCAGCGAGGATTTGCACGGTGTTGCCAAGCTGATTGGCGACGGCGATGTCGATATGCCCATCGCCATTGAAGTCTCCGACGGCAAGGGCATCCGGGGTATTTCCGACCGGAATCTGGGTGGCCTGGGTGAAGAAACCGTTGCCCGATCCAATCCAGATGGAGACGACGCCGTTGGTTCCGGTGCCGTTAGCTCCGGTGTTGGCAACCGCCAGATCGGGCACGCCGTCTTCATTGAAGTCTGAGGTCGCAAGCGCATCCGCGGGAGATCCCGTGTCGAACGTCGTAACGAGTTCGAAAGTGCCGTCTCCATTTCCAGAGAAAATGTTCACCGTGCCGTCACCATTGCCAACCGCAAGATCGAGGATGCCGTCCTGATTGAAGTCGGCCACACTAATGCCATAAGGCGCAACTCCGGTATTCAGCGTGGCTGCGTTGTTGAACGATCCGGTCCCGGTGCCGAGGAGGATCGTCGCGCTCTGGGCCGATGAATTGATCACGGCGAGATCGAGGTGTCCATCGCCGTTGAAATCCGCAGAGGCGATGTAGCTGCCGGCGGATGCAGCGACTGTAGACGGGCCTGCGGTAAACCTGCCGGTCCCATCGCCAAACCAGACGGAAACCGCGCCAGTGCTGGAGAGAACGGCGAGATCGAGCTTTCCATCTTCATTGAAGTCGCCGATGGTAAGCCCCGCAGGCGCAGCGCCGACGTTCAGCGTGGATTGCAGAGTCAATGCGCCGGACGAACTGCCAAGGTATACGAGGACCTCGCCGTCCTGGCTATCGGCGACAGCGACGTCCGGTATCCCGTCCCGGTTGAAGTCAGCAACTGCAATCGCTTGCGGAGTATTCACTGGAGTTGGTGCGAACGGCCCAGTACCGAGAGTTACGCCGGCGATTGAGGCGGTGATGGGCAGCGGGAAGGTGTTGGAAGTTGTGTCGCCAGAATGACCGGGATTCACGACAGTAACCGTCGCTGTGGCGGGGCCGGCGAGAATTCCGGCAGGGACCTGCGCTACCAGCTGAGTGCCGCTCTGCACCGTGGTCGCAATGCTCTGGCCGTTCACTGCGAGTTGAGCGCCGGGCATGAAGCCGGTTCCTTTTGCATTCAGTGTGAAGGGTTGCGCGGCCGTAGCCGGAGTGACGGAAGTCGGCCAGATCTTCTGCAGAAACGGCACCGGATTGAACACGCCTACACCGCTGAGCGAGATCTGCTGGGTGCCGGAATTCGCGTTGTCGGTGATCACCACACTCGCAGAAAGGTTTCCGGACGTCCCAGGGGTCATCAGCAGGTCGAGGGTGCAAGAAGCGCCCGGCGCAAGCACACCGCCCGCATTGAGGCAGGAAGTGGAAGGCGCGGGAGTGACGAACTGGAAGGAGGATGCATTGGGTCCGCTGATGACGAAGCTGTTGAGCGCCACCGGGGACGATCCCGTGTTGATGAGAGAAACTGTTTGAGGCGCGCTGGACTTGCCGACGGTCTCGCTTCCGAAGGTCAGGCCGGATGCTGTGAGCACCAACGTGGTTGTAGGCGGAAGAACGCTGATCGAGTTGGTGGCTGAGGTTCCTGTGTAATTGACCGTGTCGGACGGGGTAAAGGCCACACTTAGCGTCTGGTTTGCGCCAGCGCCGAGAACGGTGGACAGCGGCGGAGAATAGACAAAGGTTCCGGCGACTGGCGAGGAAGCGTCTAACTGCGCCGAGGTGAGGGGCGTTCCCTGCGTGATGGGATTGGGCGCGGGCCAGGAGATCGCCGGCGTCGCCTGCTGCACGGTCAGCGTTCCCAACATCTGACTGGCCGCAAACTGAACCTGTGCGGGGTAATTCGCAGTGAGGGTATAAGTGCCAACGGGCAGGCCTGTCAACTGGAAGGTCGCAGTGCCGGCAGGGGAGAGACTCTGCGTGAGGGGCGCGAAGTTGCCTGCGGTGAGGCTGATGATTCCAGTGGGAACGCTCGCCGGGGAACTGATGCTGACCGTGACAACTCCCGCAGTTCCATAGGTGATGGTGCCGGGCGATGTGAGTGTGATGCTGGTGGAATCGGCGAGACCGGTCCCGAGCAAATTGACGTACTGAACAGCTCCGCCAACATTGTCGCTGTTGTCGGTGATTTCGAACTGAGCCGATTCGGCGCGAACTTTTGAGGGCGTGTAACTGATCGACACCCAGCAACTAGTCTGCGGATTCATCACCAGCGGCGCTGTGCCGCAATTTGTGGTCAGGTTGAAGTCGGATGCATCGTAACCTGGGTGAACCATGAGCGACGTTACGGCGAGAGGTGCGGAACCCGTGTTGGAGATCGTGAAGGTCTGCGGTGCGCTGGTTGTGCCGAACAGTTGATTGCCATAACTCAGCGTGCTGGCAGACATCACGATAAGCGGATTCTGCATGAGGACGGATACAGTGTTAGTGCCTCCACTGGAGACGGTCAGATCGACTCTGCCGTCGTTGTTCATGTCAGCCACTGCGACGGCGAGGGGCGACGACGCGACCGGGATTACACTCTGGGGACCAAATGTGCCGTTGCCCACGCCATAAAGGACAGAGACTGTGCTGTCGGCTGTGTTCGCGACAGCGAGATCGAGATGTCCATCGCCGTTGAGGTCGACTGCGCAAATGGCTTGCGGGGAGTTGCCGACCGCACCTTGAAACGCGAGCGTGAAGAGGCCGGTTCCGCTTCCTGTCAGCACAGATACGGTGTTGTTGCTGTTGACGAGCGCGAGGTCTGGGATACCGTCTTCATTGAAGTCGCCGACGACGATGGAGTTTGCCGGCGCGCCGGTTTGCGGAACAGATGCCTGCAGGAATGCGCCGCCTCCGGTGGCAAGGAAGACAGAAACCGTGCCGTCGGAATTGCCCACGGCGATATCGGGAAGTCCATCGAGGTTAAAGTCGGCGACGACGACTCCATAGGGTGCGACACCGGCAGCGAGCGTTGCGCCCTGGGTAAACGTGCCATTGCCTGCGCCCAGCAGGATGGTGGCGGTTCCTGTGGAGGGATTCGATACGACGAGATCCCAGTGGCCGTCGCCATTGAGGTCCGCGGCGGCGATGGATTGAGCACTCGACCCCGCGGAAGTGGAGGTGCCGACCGTAAAGCTGCCCGAGCCATTGCCCAGGAGAATCGTCACGGCGCCATTCTGGCTGACCACAGCGAGATCGAGCTTGCCGTCCTCATTGAAATCGCCTGCAGCGAGGGCGACCGGTGCTGCAGCGACCTTGACTGTGGATGCCAGTGTGACGCGTCCCGATCCAGCGCCGGTGAATGTCAGCACCTCGGCATCGAGCGCATCGAGGACCACCAGATCGGGAATCTGATCGTGATTCACGTCCTGAACGAGGATGGCAACCGGCTGATTTGCGGTTTCGGCCGAGAACGGTCCAAGGCTGAAGTGCGGATTATTCAGGGGATTCGTAAACGATATGTAGCCGGGGTTGGAGATCAATGCCGTCGGCTTTGGATTGGTGACCTGAATGATCCCAGAGGACTGATTAACGACCATACCGGCGGGAATCGTGGCTGTGAGCCGGGGAATTCCGCCGGCCGTGGTGAACTGAGTGGCCAGATTCGTTCCACTCATGCTGACCACCGAGCCTGTCTCAAACGCCGCGCCGGGAATGGAGACGGTGAGTCCCGCAGTCGCATTGCCTGGCAGAATTGCCGAAGGCACGATTGGCTGCACCAAGGGGACGGGGTTGTTGACGCCGTTTCCAGAGAGGGGAATCGAGAGCGTGGTCTGCTGGCTGGCAGTTCCCACGGAGTAGCCGATGGAGAGCGTGCCGGTGAATGCGCCGGCCGATGTGGGCTTGAAGCTCATGGGGACGACGCAAGAGGCTCCGGCAGCCACGACACCGCTCTTGGCGCAGGCGTTGGTCCCGTTCACAAACGAGAACGCGGAGTAGATCGCAAAAGAAGTGCCGCCGATCGAGTAGGTCTTGAGTGTGATCGATGCTGTTCCGTTGTTATACAGCGTAGCGGTCTGCGTGGGGCTGGCAATTCCGCTGATCTGGTTGTTGAAGTTGAAAGCTGCCGGGGCCAGATAGACGGATGCCGAGGGCGCGAGCACATTCAGGACAACGGAAGTCGAAGCGGTTGCGTAGTCGGTAGTGTCAACCGGCGTGAAGGCGACCGAAAGAGTTTGATTGTTGCCGGCAGGCAGAAGGGACCCGGCGGAAGGCGTATAGGAAAGAGTTCCGGCGACGGACGGCACGGCATTCAATTGCAGCGACGAGAGGGGCGCGCCATAAGTGATCGGCGAGGGATTCGCCCATGCGATCGTCGGCGTGGCCTGGGATACCGTGATGGAGCCGGAAGTTGAGGAACTTCCGAAGTTTCCCTGGATTGCATAGGATGCCACAAGCTGGTGGACTCCGGCAGTCAAACCGGTCAGCTGGAAGACCGCAGATCCGTTGACCAGGGCCTTGGTCGAGGGCGGGAAGGCATCGATAGCGAGGGTTACGCTCCCAGTCGGAGTTCCACTCGGGGAAGTGACGCTGACGGTGGCTGTGGTTGTTCCGCCAAAGACGATGGAGGGGCCGGGTACGAGAGAAAGTTGTGTCGTGATGAAGGACGCGCCGTTGTCGGTGAGAGTAGCCGTCTGCGTGCTTCCGGTCGTGAGCGCGCTGTTGTCGGTAACGGTGAGCGTCGCGCTCTCCACCGCGAAACTAGACGCGGTCAGGACAACGTTGAGGGCGCAGCTTGCTCCTGGAGCAAGGACGGCGGGGAGGCTCCCGCAGGTATTTGTCTGTGTGAAATCGGTGGGTCCTGCATTGGCGCCGGGAGTGATCGAGATGGCGGAAACAGTCAGCGGAGCGGATCCGTTGTTGGTGAGGGAGATGCTTTGGGGTGCGGTCGCGACGCCACCGACGGGATTTCCGAAATTCACGGTGGAGGATGAGAGAGACGCAACCGGGGCCTGCAACTGCACGGATATCTGATTTGCCGTAGGACTGGCCACGGCCAGGTCTTCGCGACCATCGTTGTTGAAGTCGCCGACAGCCAGAGCCACCGGCCCTGCGCCAACGGTCACGGAGGTCTGAGCGGTGAAACTGGTCGCTCCGGTCCCAAGCAGGATGGACACGGTGCCCGCGCCCTGGTTGGCTACGGCAAGATCAAGATGTCCGTCGGCATTGAAATCTCCGACGGATAGAGACAGTGGCGCTGTGCCAACGGGCACGGTGCCGGCGACGGTAAAGGAACCGTGGCCGTTGCCGGTGAGAATGGTGACATTTCCGTTGCTATTGGCCACGGCGAGATCGGGGATGCCGTCTTCATTGAAGTCGCCAGTCACGATTGCAGAAGCCGGAGATCCCGTGGCAGGCGAGCCGGCCAGGGTGAAGCCACCCGCAGCGTTGCCGAGGTAGACCGAGATGGTGCCGTCGGAGTTGCCAACGTTGAGGTCGGGAATGCCATCGACATTGTCATCGGCGATGGCAACTGCATAGGGGCTTGGGCCGGTGGGTAACTGCGCGCTTTGAGTGAAGCTGCCTTTTCCATTCCCGAGGAACGTGGTCACGGTGTTGGATACTGGATTGACCACGGCGAGGTCCAGGTGGCCATCGAGATTCAGGTCGGCCGTGGCGATGAACTGAGCATTGGTTCCTGCCGAAAAGCTGTCCAGAGATGAGAAATATCCTTCTCCGTTGCCAATCAGAATCGTAACTGTGCCATTGGCGTTCACAACCGCGAGATCGGGCCTCCCGTCCTCGTTGAAATCTCCTGTGGTGATGGAGACCGGGTTGGCTCCCACTGGAACTGTCACATACAGAGTGAAGGCTCCCGCGCCATTGCCGAGGAAGATCTGGACGTTTCCATCCGCGCTGTCAACCACCGCGAGATCTTCATTTCCGGTCGCGTCGAACTGACCCATGACGACGGATGAAGGCTGGTTGATGGCCAGTGGTCCGCCCGGGAAGGGATCGAACGCCAGGTTGTTGAAGGGCGCGCTTACCGGCAAAAGCATGGTGTTGGAGATGCCGCCCTTCGACTGCTCTGGATTGGAAACCTTGATCAGCGAGAGTCCGGCGCCGGAGATCAGTCCTGGCGGAACGATGGCCGTCATCGACGTACTGCTGTTGTACGTGCTGGTAAGCAGGGTGCCGTTTACTTTGACAGTGGAAACGGGAACGAAGCCGGTTCCGGTGAGGTTCAGATTGAAGCCGCCAGCGGCTGCTATCGGCGCAATCGAGGAGGGAATCACCGGCTCGATCGACGGGACCGGATTTGCGGTGACATTGATGGTCGTGGAGATGGTTGCGCCGGTGTAATCCAAGGTGTCCTGCGGCGCAAAGACCGCGCTGAGGGCCTGTCCAACGCCGACTCCGAGGCTCGATCCCAGAGCGGGTGTATATGTGAAAGTGCCAGGCACAGATGCGGTCGCATCCAGCTGTGCCGCGCCAAGAGGTACGCCCGTGGGAATTGCCTGAGGCGATGGCCACTGAAGCAGCGGGACAGCCTGAGCGACCGCAATGCTGCCGGTCGTTGTCACTGCGGCAAAGACTCCCTGTTGCGCGAAACTCGCAGCCAAAGCATGCGTGCCGGCAGTGAGACCCGACACTGTGAAGGTTGTACTGCCATTCGCCAGAGATTGAGTCAGCGGGGTGCCCCCATCGATCTGGAGGGTGACCAAGCCGCTAGGGATTCCGTTCGGTGAACTGATCGTGACGCCGATGGCCGCGACTGCTCCGTAAGTGATAGCTGGGGCAGTCAGACTCGCCGAAGTGCTTGCGGACAATCCAGAGCCGGATGCGGCGACGGACTGTTGCGAGAAGCTGATTCCATTCGACGTGTCCATCACCGTGACCGTAGCGCTCTCCTGACCGACATTCGACGGATCCAGTGTGACGCTCACGGTGCAGTTCGTGCCGGGCGCGAGAGTTGAGGGCAGAACGCCGCATGTGTTGCTCTGCGTAAAGTCATTTGCGCCGGTGTTGGAGCCGGGAGCAATACCGATCGCATTGATCACGAGCGGCAGTGGGCCGGCGCTGGTGATGGTGAAGCTCTGCGCGGGACTGGATGCGCCGACCCGTTCGCTTGCCAGAGTAAGGCTCGATGCGGAAAGCGAGGCGAGCGGTTCCTGGAAGAGTACGGAGACAGAGTTCGAAGAACTGTTGGCGACGGCCAGATCTGTACGGCCATCGTTGTTGAAGTCGGCTACAGCGAGCGCCGCGGGCGAGCCGCCGGTCGCAACTTCGGGCTGTGTCGTGAAACTTCCTGTGCCTGTTCCAAAGAGAATTGAAACGGAACCGTCCCCCTGGTTGGCGACCGCAAGATCGATGTGCCCGTCTCCATTGAAGTCGCCTGCAGCGATGGCCTGCGGAGCAGCGCCGGCGTTTGCAGTCGATCCGATGCTGAAGCTTCCGGTTCCATTGCCGGTCAGAATCGTGATGCTGCCGTTGCTGTTTGCAACCGCCAGATCGGGCAGGCCGTCTTCGTTGAAGTCGGCAGAAGTGATCGCGTTCGCGGGCCAGCCCGTTGCGATTGAGCCGGCCAATGTAAAGTTCCCGAAGCCATCGCCTTCAAGCACCGAGACAGTTCCGTCTCCATTGCCGACCGCAAGATCGAGAATGCCGTCCAGATTGAAATCGGCAATCGCCAGTCCGTAGGGAGCTGTTCCTGCAGGCGTTACGGAACCTAGAGTGAAATGCCCTGTGCCATCGCCCAAATAGAGCGACACGGCCGTGGAGACTGGATCGACGACGACCAGATCGAGAATGCCGTCTCGATTGAAATCCGCTGCTCCGATCCATTGTCCGCTTGCGCCAGCCGAAAACGACGGAAGCGCGGTGAATTTTCCGGTGCCGTCGCCTAGAAGGATGGTCACTTGTCCACCGCTGTTCAGCACAGCGATGTCGGGATTGCCATCTCCATTGAAATCACCCTTTGCAAGGGCGATAGGCGTGCCCGTGATGGCAATGGTCGAAGAGAGCGTGAGTTGGCCGCTAGCTTGGCCCAGATAGATCTGTACATTTGCATCCAGTGCGTCGGCGGCCGCCAAGTCACGGTTGCCGTCATGATTGAAATCGGCAACCAGAATCGCCGTCGGTCGATTGACGCTAATCGGAGCGAACGGGCCGGGATTGAGGTTCAGTGAGTTGTTGGGCGCTGTGATCGCAACTGCGGCCGAGTTGGAAACGGTGCCTGTGGGCGTCGGATTCTGAACGGTGACAAGCGCGGTCTGCTGTCCAGTTGCCAGCCCAGCGGGCACCTGGATGGACAAACCATCGATGCTCGCCTGGGTGGACGACAGAACCGTTCCATTCCAGCGCACGGTCGATGCGGAAGTCAGGTTAGCGCCGGACAGAGATAGAGAGAATCCGCTCGCAGCCTGGGACGGCGAGACCGCTGAAGGCAGCAAGGATGAGATGAACGGAATAGGATTGGCGGTGACATTGATGGGAATCGAGATGGTTCCAGACGCGTAATCGACGGCGTCGGCAGGACTGAAGGTAGCTGTCAGAGTTTGGGCGGCGCCGACCGCGAGGTTCGTCCCAGCGCGCGGGTTATATGTGAACACACCGGGCACTGACGCCGTCGCATCCAGTTGGACGGAACTGAGCGGAACTTCGGCGATGATGGGGGCCGGCTGGATCCATTGCAGTATTGGTATCGCCTGGTTTACGGTCAGTGTCGCCGTCGCGCTACTTACGGAATAGTTGGTTGCCCCCGAATAAGTTGCGGTCAGCTGGTAAGTACCCGCGCCAAGTCCGGAAACGCCGAAGGTGGCGACGCCTGAGACGATGTTCTGTGTGATGGGCGTGTTGGATCCGACGGTCAAAGTAACCGTCCCAGTGGGCGCTCCTGGCGTCGATGATACGGCGACCGCGATCGATGCAGCCTGTCCGAAGGTGATCGGCGGGGCGGTCAGAACGGCTGTGGTTGACGCTGTGTCTACGGTCAAGGTCTGCGATGCTTGGCTCGAAGCGAAGTTCCCTTGGGCGGAATATGTCGCCTTCAGCGAGTATTGGCCGGCAGCAAGTCCGGGAATGTCGAAGGTGGCGACACCGGAAACCAGTGGCTGCGTGATCGGAGCGCCGGAATTGATGGAGAGAGCCACCGTGCCCGCAGGTTGACCGCCGGCGGAAGCAAGAGTGACCGAAACGATGGCGTCATTGCCGAATGTGATTCGATTGGCAACCAAGGTGGTTGTGGTTGTCGCAGGATTGACGACGAGAGTACCGGATCCGCTACTGGCAGCATAGTTGCCCGGGCCCGCATAGCTCGCAGTTAGAGAGTAAGTGCCGACGGAGAGGCCAGGAAGGCTGAAGGTAGCAACACCGGAAACCAGTTGCTGCGTAACCGGCGTACCGGAGCCGACCGTCAACGTGACTGCGCCGGAAGGAGTGCCCGCCGATGAGCTGACGGTCACCGCAACGGAAGCGATTTGACCGAAACTGATGGAAGGAGCCGAGGTGATGCTGGTTGTGGTTGACGCCGGACTCACGACGAGCGTGCTGGTTGCACTGCTGGCTACAAAGTTGCCTTGCGCCGCATAGCTCGCGGTTAGCGAGTAAGTGCCGGCGGAGAGGCCAGAGAGGCTGAAGCTGGCAGTACCGGAGACCAGTGCCTGGGTAACCGGAGTTCCGGACCCGACCGTCAATGTGACAGAACCGGTGGGCGTGCCGGTTGGTGAGCTGACAGTCACCGCAACCGAAGCGACTTGACCGAAACTCACGGAAGAAGCCGAGCTGATGCTCGTAGTGGTTACCGCGGGGCTCACGGCGAGTGTGCCAGTTGCGCTGCTGGCTACAAAGTTACTCTGCCCCGCATAGCTTGCCGTCAGCGCGTAGTTGGCTGCCGACAACCCAGGAACACTGAAGGTGGCAACACCGGAGACCAGTTGCTGAGTAATCGGAGTTCCGGACCCGACTGTCAATGTGACAGAACCAGAGGGCGTCGCAGTTGCTGAACTGACGGTCACCGCAATCGAAGCGGTTTGACCGAAACTGATGGAAGGCGCAGAAACGACGGTCGTCGTGGTGGCTTGGTTAACAACCAATGTTCCCGACGCACTGCTTGCCAAGTAGGCGCCTTGCGCGGCATAACTCAGTGAGAGATGGTAGGAGCCTACGGCAAGTCCCGGAATGCTGAAAGTTGTACTTCCATTGGTCAAAGACTGGGTGAGGGGAGCATTGCTGCCCACCGTAAGAGTGACGCTGCCCGTCGGAGTTCCGTTGGAACTGGTAATCGTAGCGATGACCTGGGCGCTTGCGCCATACGCGATAGCCGATGCTGTGACGGCTGCGGTCGTGGCGTAGGACGAGGCTGCCACTCCAGTTCCAGTCAGAGAGATGTGCTGATTGTTGGATGCGCCTCCGCTATTGTCGACGATGCCGAGCGTTGCGGATTCATTGGCCAGCTTGCTGGGAGTAAAGGTGATGTTCAGCGTGCAGGACGCGCCGGAGATCAGGGAAAACGGAACAGTTCCGCAGGTGTTTGTCTGGGTAAAGTCTGAGGCGCCGGTATTCCCGGCCGGATTGATGGTGATCGATGAAACGATGAGCGGGTTGGAACCGGTGTTGGTGATGGTTGCCGGAACGGGTGGACTTGGTACATTCTCGGCCTGTGAGGGGAACGCAATCGCGGTCAATGAAACGGAGGCAATTGGCTCTTGAAGCTGTATCTGCACGCTGTTGGTGCCGGAACTGGCTACGGCTAGGTCGGGATATCCGTCGTTGTTGAAGTCGGCAACCGCCAGGGCGCCGGGTCCCGCTGCAGTGGCAGTCGCCGGACCAGCGACGAACGTTGCCTTGCCTGTGCCGAAGTAAACGAGCGCTTGGTTTCCTGTTGAGCTTGATACTGCGAACCCGAGGTGCCCGCTTCCGTTGAAGTCGCCCAGTACGATGCTCGATAGCGGGACGTTCGTCTCGACGGTGTTGGCGAGTGTAAAGTTGCCTGTGCCGCTCCCCGTAAGAATCGAGATTGCACCGTCGGTTCCGGCGATGGCGAGATCGGGGATGCCATCTTCGTTGAAGTCCCCTGTGGCGATGCCGATTGCGGGTGTGCCAGTGACGATACTCGGTGCCCGGGTGAATCCACCGGCGCCGTCGCCGAGCAGGATATAGGCTGTCCCATCTCCAAAGCCTACGGCTAGGTCCAAATTCCCATCGTGGTTAAAGTCGCCCGCAACCATACCGTAGGCAGAGGCCCTCATGGTCGTTGATGTACCAGCCGTGAACGTGCCGGTCCCATTTCCGTAATAGATGTAAAGAGTGCAGGCAGCAGAGTTGACAACCGCCAGATCCAAATGACCATCGCCGTTGAAATCTCCCACAACGATCGCTTGGGCATTTGACCCGATTCCAAAGCTTGAGGAGGCGGTGAAGTTGCCTGTCCCGTCTCCGGTGAGGATAGATATCTTTCCGGTGCTGCTCGCGATGGCCAGATCGAGCTTTCCATCCTCGTTGAAATCACCGGCCGCGGCAGCGACGGGACTCGCGCCGAGAGAGACTGCAGATTTCAACGTCAGGCGGCCGGAACCAGAATTCAAAAACGTTTGTGCTTGCCCGTCAAGCGCGTCGAGAACCAAGAGGTCGGTCTTGTAGTCTCCGTTGAGATCGATCGCCAGCAGCGATGAAGGCTGGTTAACACTTAGAGCAGCGAAGTAGGTGGGATTGAATCCGACCGCGCTGATAGGTGTCGCGACAGGGACATAGATCGGGTTGGATATAACTCCGGTGGGCTTCAGATTGGTTACGGTAAGCGTACCCGTCGCGCCTGTCGTAACCAGGCTCGCAGGCACTGCCGCGGTAGCTTGAGTAGCCGACAGCACACTCGTCGTCAGTGCTGTCCCGTTCCATTTCACGACAGCCCCCGATGCCATTTGCGCGCCGGAAAGGTTCAGTGTAAAGGCGGCGCTTCCGGGAGTAGCAATTGTCGGGGAGGGAAGCTGCAGATAGGGAACCGGATAGGCGATGCCGGTGCCGCTCAATGCAAGCGTTTGTGTGCCTGTGCCGGCATTGTCGGTCAAGGAGACGGTTCCCGTAGCGGCTCCCAAAACCGTTGGAGTGAACTTCAGATTGAGAGTGCAGCTCTGCCCCACGGATAGGAACCCTCCGCTATAACAGGCTCCCGTAGGCGCCGGTGCCACGAAAGTGAACTGCGAAGATCCGGTTCCGCTCAGCGCCACACTGGAGATGGTCAGCGTCGCTGTGCCGGAGTTTGTCAGGCTGGCGCTCAAGGTGACAGCGCCGGTTCCAACGATGCGATTTCCAAATGCCAGTGCGGTTGGATTCAAGGTGGCCTGCGGCGTGCCGCCAGTGACCAGGGGCTGTGCGGCACCGATGTTCTCCGCATGCGGAACGGGAGAATTCATTTCCGTGCCTGTCCCGGACAGTCCGATCGCGAGTGTAGGCTCTGCACTCCCGGATGCGGTCGAAAGGGTTCCCGTTCTTTTTCCCGCTTCCGCGGGAGTGAAGAGCAATGTAAGTGTGCAGCTTGCGCCGGCAGAAAGTTTGATTCCGCAATTGTCCGTTACGCTGAATTCGTTTGCAGGAGCAACATCAAAGGTCGGCAATGTCACTTCCCGCGATCCGGCATTTGTCACCGAGACAGCGGCCGTTGCGGAAAGTCCATTCACAACCGCGGATCCGAAGTCAACACTGGATGGAGACAGGACGAGCTGCGGACGATCGAGGGCAGAAATGTGAAGCAGGAAAGCTGAGCCTCGCAAACCGAACCGCGCATCGGAAACGCCCAACGGGTTGCTTTCGTGAGGCGTGCCGAGATTCCCAGCCATGTGGAGGTCTGCGAAGGCATCCACAGCAATCGCCGGTCCGGCGACGAACGAATTCAAATCGTTCGAGTTCGCGGCCAGCGAAGGCGACGTCAGAGCACCCAGCACCGATGAAACCGACGCCGATCTTCCATCTCCGGCGAGTTCGACGACAAATGCCGTGGGAAGTCCTGCCGAGTTTTGCTGCAAGGCTTGAATCGACGGAAAATCGGATGCCGACGTGACGCCAGCTACATAGATGAAACAGTCGGACTGGCAGCCCGGCTGAAGTGCAATGCTCTCCGCTTGTACAGGCCCACTGCCGCCAAGGTAAGTGACAAACTGGAGAGAATCTCCCGCGGGAGAAATCTTCATCACCATGCCGCCGCCGACAGTCTGCTGAAACGCTCCAGCAGAGGCGGGCAAACTATCCGGCAACGCAGTGCCAGCGATGTAAGCAGCACCTGAGCCGTCAACGGCTATTCCTGCCGAAATTCCCGGGCCGAGATTCGCGGAATATGTGACTGCGGTTCCGGCAGCATTCAACTTCGTGATCTCGATGTTGTCGCTGCTGCGATTGGCACGAGAGTAACCGACCGCGCCAGGGGTTTGCTGGATGGCTCCATCCCAATCGCGCAGGACATACGCATCGTCATTGGGATCAACCGCAATGCCGTGTATCTTGCCTCCGGAGCCGAGCAAAGTTGCGTAGACGAGAGAAGACGATCCGTTCTGATTGGGATCGATCTTGGCCACAAATGCCGTCGATCCAACAGCACCCAAAGACTGCGCCTGAAAGGCCCCAGCTGTGGTTGGAAAACCTGCACCCAATGCGGTTCCTGCGATGTACGCCGCGCCGGATTGATCGACTGCCAGTTCGGTCGCGGCAGTTGGCGAATCGCCTCCAATATACGTGAGGTACTTGAGGTCAAATGAACCGCTGGTTGGCTCAAACATCGCCAGGAACGCGCGGATTCCGTCTCCGCCGAAACTCTGGTAGGCGTTCGATGAAACAGGCAGGCCCGAAGCAGCGTACCCGATGACATAGACTTGACCGGCGGGGGAGACCGCAATGGCGGTGGTCTGCAGAGGACCTTGCGGGTTTTCAAGCGCGACAGTCGACCTGCCGGCGGGGGTTCCATCCTGTGAGAACGTTCGCAATGTGAAACTGCCCGTTCCATTGCCGGAAACCACATAGGATGCGCCCGCTTGATCTGTGGCTACACCCGAAACTCGCTCCGATCCGCTGCCTAAATAGAATCCGGAATCCATGACCGGATCGATAATGAGCGGCCGCGTGCGATCGTAACTTCCCAGAGCGAAGCTGACAATGGTGGCGCCCGTTCCGCGATCTTGCTTCAACGCATAGGCGGCTTCAACTTGATGGCGCTCATTGCCGGCCAGCTGATATGCGAACGGCCGCTTCAGCAGCGCTTTCATTGCGCCAACCTGCAAGACGAGATCGCCGGAATCGGTCAACGCCAGTCGATCCGCACCTTTCATGCGCATGCGAACCGCGGCGGGATCCCCCCCTGGAAGCACATTGAAGTCAAATTCGAGATGATCCTGGCGTCCGTAGAACGTCAGGTCCGTCTTGCGGTACAACGACGAATACCGAACCTGGCCGAAGCCGGATGAACCTACACTCCATGTCCTGGAATCGGGTGAACGAAAGTAGCTCGAGCGGCCTGGCAAAGGGTTCTCACCCTGCAATTCAACAGCGGCATTCTGTCCCTGAAACTCAACGGAAAGTTCCGCTTTCGATGCCCGGCCGCCCGAAGTACCCGTTGAGGAGGCGCCGCGCAGATCGAACTTTGCATTGTGAGGCGCAAGCAGGATGTCAAAGTCGGCCCCGTGCGCGCGAAATGAGCCGTGGACGCTTTGAGGGCGCGAGTTCTGTTCAGGCTCGAAGCGTATTCCCTGATCGCGCAGCAATATCGAATCGATGGTCGAGGTCTCTGCGCTTGCGCGCATAGCAAATCCGGTTGCCACCAGGCACAACAGGATAAGGCCTTTGATCAGGGAAGATCCCTCGATGAACGGCATCCGCTTCAGCGGAGCCGCGATCCTTCGGCCCAACTCCGGCATAGTGTATCTCTGCATTGCCAACCTCGCAGTGGGACGGGAATAGGGAATCAGTCGTACGACGAGCCCGGCCCATAGAGTTTTCGTAGGCCGAAATCGTAATCTTGTCTTGCAGTTAGGAATACTGGTCAAACTGATTGCGGGGAGCGGACGTAACTAAGGCAAGGGAGCTATAGGAAATCAACGAGTATGGGATGAGTACTTCCCCGTAAAGAACTCGAAGTGTTTTTCGCCTCATGCAAGCTGCGAAATATTTTTTGCAAGATCTCGTTGTATGGTTCGGACTGGCTGTATTCTGCCCGACTTTGTCTTCTAAGTCAAGCTTGAATAAATCGCTTATGGATAAGTTCGCGGCAAATGGCGGAGCACGGTGGAACGCCTGGTAAATGTATTTATAGAACTACATCTCCGAGTAGTATAAACGTATCGAGCCAGATGAGTCGAACTATCTGAGAATCTTTGGCCACATGCGGTCAAGAGCATGTTTCATAGGAGGCGATTTGAAGCAACGACGCGTGTCATGTGCATCTGGTAGGAGTTTCTAACGTCAAAGCATGGCAGTTATCTGTAATACAGTTTGGCAGGGCACGCGCTTGTGCGATTTGGGCGAATAAAAGATAATTACAGGCGTTCTGCACTCTGAGTCCGAGAATCGTCGTCCAAGCTTGCTCTTTGTACCAGGAGTGAGTCTGGCGATAGTAGTGTCAGGCCTGCGTGCTTGAAGCGTCCTGAAAGTTTGTGCCAGCCAGAAAGCTCTTCCGCCGACGATACATCCAGGCGCCTTTCGGAGCGCGAATCTTTTGTGCTCGCAGCGTTCTTGATTGCGAGCCTTGCGGTGTTAGCAACGCTTGCATCGCCAGATGCGCAATATCCGCATTCTCATTTTCGGATCGGAAGGAGAAGAATCATGCGAAATCGGAAAGCTTCTACTGCCTCGCCGAGCTGTCTTCCGAGAAATGAGGTCGGTGAAAGGCGTGGAAGCGCCAACACGAGAGACGCCTGACGTGGGATGGCATTCCCTGAGTTCCGGATGGCATTCGAAGGACACCAGATGAGAAGCCGCCAATCTGTCGGATATAAACTTGTCTCCCTCCTATTCCTTGTACCTGGTGTTCTGGGGTTAGTCTTCTCATCTGCGGTTTCGACACATTTCCGCATTACTCTACCCACCACGCCGGTTCCGAATGAAAGACGCATGACGCCGCGAAACATCAGCGGGGTTATCGTGTATGTGACAGTCGATGAGGAGCGGCAGCTCAACCTCATTGAGTATTCTTCGGCGGTATCTGTTCTCTTCGGGCTCTGCCTTGGATGCGTGTACGCAGTGCGCTGGGGAACGGCGCGCGCAATAGGAGACGATGCAGAATAGGGCGTTCGCCGGTCATCCGGAATGGCCTGCGTCCGCTTGCCGGCATTGCGTGCGGAGTTGTTTCGACATCGGATGCGCAGAGATGAAGTCCGCATTGCTCCAGCCTGATTGCTCCAGCCTGATTGCTCCAGCCTGATTGCTCCAGCCTGATTGCTCCAGCCTGATTGCTCCAGCCTGGATGAGATGGAGCAATGCGGACTCGCGCGGAAACCTGGCAGAAGAGGAATCTTACAAATGAGAATTCAAAATGAGAGAGACGGCATGCTGAAGGTCGTCTGCCTCGAAGGAAGGCACAGGTTCGCCGGGGTTTCGAATTGCAGGATGGTCTTCCTTCACCCGAATGGTTCTTACGCCTGCCGACTGCCCGAACTCAATATCGGTTGCGCGATCGCCGACCATCCACGAATGCTGAAGAGAAACTCCGAACTCGCTCTCGGCCTTCCTGATGAAATAGGGAGAGGGCTTTCGGCATTGGCAGGGCCCGGAATGGCTGGGGACAATTCCGTGGGGGTGATGAAAGCAATAGTAAAACTGGGCAAAGTGAATGCCGGCCTGGTCCAGTTCTTGAGCGAGGAGGTCGTGAACTGCATGCAGGTCCTCGATGCGGCTCTTTCCCTTCGCATAGTTAGGCTGATTCGAGACAAGGAAAAGCTGATAGCCGGCGTCTCGCAGGCTGCGTAGGCTGGGAAGAATCCCCGGCACCAATTCGAACTCCTCCGGCCGGCCCGGGGATTCATACTCCCCGGTGGCCGGATTGAAGACATTCCGATTGAGGACTCCGTCGCGGTCCAGGAAGACTGCGCTTATGTGAGCTACTTTGTCGATTCCCATTTCATCTCGTTCTTTTTCAGCCCTGGATGAGATACAACCAGATGCCAGACGACTGCCTGGAACTCTTCGGCGTGCGCGGTGACCGTGTCGGCTGTAATGGTCGGAATCACGATGCAGGCATCCGCAACCTGTGCGGTGTAGCCTCCGTCGCGGCCGACCACACCTACGACCTTCGCGCCGACTTCCTTGGCCAGCTTCAAACTCTGCACGATATTCGCACTGACATTCTTTTCGAGATTGCCGCCGCCGACCGAAAAGATGAACAGAGTATCTCCGGCGCGCAAACGGCTGCCGCGCAGAATGTTGGCATACGATGTGTCCCACCCATCGTCGTTGATCCGCGCGGTAAGCTCGGATACGTTATCGGTGGGGGCATAGCATTCGATTCCGGCAATCTTGCGGAAATCGTTGACGGCATGCCCTGCGTGTCCCGCGCCACCGCCTACGCCAATGAAAAAGAGCCTGCCTTCGTTTTCGCGGGTTTCCCGCAGAATATCGACGATTTGGTCTACTTTGTCGGGGTTAATCCCTGCAGCCAGTTGCTGCACCTCTGTAAGATACCGCAACGTATATTCGCTAGCGCTCATGCTGACCTCTCTTTTGGTTGAAGTTATCTAAAATGACCTGTCGTGTCGACAAGTCCTGCGGAGACGGGAACCATATCTGCCAAGTTGGGGATAAATTCGCAGCCACTCAATAGATTCATTTATGCGGCCATCTTCACGACCCTTGCATTAGCCATCCGGAATTGATACCGTCTGGATGCACACGCCAAGCACAGGCCGCCAGTCGCGGGATATCCTATTTTCTCTATTCAACAAACTTGATCAAAAGGCAGACCCTTGCTCTTCAATGGGGTGGTAGCGGCTTTTGGTAACCATGGTGGATCCGCGCATTCGCCGTACTGCGGACATAGTTGAAACATAGCTCTGGTCCGGCTGGTTACGCCCAACTTGGCAAAGATCTTTGCGAGATGATTGCGAACCGTATGCTCGCTGACATTCAAGAGCTTCGCAATCTCCTTGTTGCTGTTGCCGCGAGTCATTAGTTCGACAACTTCCCGCTCGCGCGCGCTGAAGATCTCTTCCATCGCGGTGAGCGGTCTCTGCGGTACAGTACGGGTGGCCAATTCGTTCGACACGTGTTGCATGTGCTCGCAGGATGCCCATACGTGTCCTTTGTCTACGAAACGGATCGCTTCCGCGAGTGTATCTACGTCTGTATCGCCCTCGACAATATAACCCGCAGCACCGGCTCGGAAGGAGGAAACGATATCCTGCGGGTCACTGGACTCCGTCAGCACAATCCCGCGCAGCCCTTCATTTCTGGAAAGCGCCTGCGACAGGAGACGAAGTCCGGAATGGCGCTCCTGGTTCAAATGGAGGTTAGTCAATAGAATTCTATATGGATGTTTAGACAACTCTTCGAGCGCATCCTCCACTGTAGTGGAGACACTGAGAATGCGAACGTTCGATGTCGTTGAGAAGGTTCGAAAGAGCAAGTCGGCTGACATACGGCCGGCAAGGGCTGCGCAAACATCTGTAGAGCGTGTATCCGGGGAAGTATCAGTCATGGGGATCCTTATACATTGGCTGATAGACACGGGTTCACCGCACGATGACTGTAGTGTCTAATGGGAAGACCTCATGCGAACAAACTAATCCTGACTGCTCCGCCGCAACAGCGGGGGAGTCACGGGCAGGTACATCTAAATCGGAACGCCGGGGAAGACGGCATCCTGTCGAGGCCCAAACCAATCTTGGCTCGTTGTCGAAAAAAGCTACAAACACATCGAAGATAGGAATTTGTAACCTCATACTACCTCAGAATGATTTGAAATGAAACAATTTTTTTCGAACCGACGGAGTACATTCATCTGCTTTCGGATCCCGCTACGCCAAAATGCTCTTGCGTCTGCCAACGCGAAACTCCCAACTCACCCACCAAGATCCGAAGCGGTCCCGTACGTGTCACCCAAACATCCGACCGTGGTCGGCGGTCAAGGATATTGACAGGTATATGAATCACAAAACAAACCGCTTAAAAGGTCATTTGTTGCCCGCATAAATAAACGGATCGTTCCGATCGGCCAGAATGAACGTTGCAATCCTGGGGCTCGAATGCAAGGTGCTCATTGCCGCTCTCCCCTTGATCTGCAGCTTTTTGATCTGCAGCTTTGGATGGACTGAATCATCCCCGATGAGCCTTGCAAGGCAGAGCGTCAGGGCACTGCCTTGCGAGGCTCGAAGTGAGTTGTCAGATCGAGAATCCGGCCGCTGTGGCATCGGTGAAGAACATCTTCACCGTGTCAAGCGAGAAGTCGAACAGATCCTTTCCTACGGTTTTAAGTTTTCCGAGGATGTCCGGGGTAGCCGTGATGATGTGGCAGCCTACCTCGTCAGCCTGGAAGACATTGAGCAGTTCCCGCGGACTCGCCCACAGCAGCTCGGCCTTCGGCCGGTCCTTGAGCGCGATCAGGCATTCCGCCATCAGCGGCACAGGATCGACGCCCGTGTCTGCAACGCGTCCGGCAAAGACCGAGACGATGGCGGGCGTGTTTGGATCCAGGCATTCGGCCACTTGCTTCACCTGATCGACGGTCATCAGAGCGGTGATGTTCAGGGTAATGCCCTCGCTCGAAAGAGTCTTGATGAGCGAGCCAGTGAACTCGCCCTTGGTGTTCATCACCGGAATCTTCACATTGACGTTCGAGCCCCATGACGCAATCTTCCGAGCCTGGATCTCCATGTTCTCGAAGTCGTCGGCAAAAACTTCGAGCGAGACCGGGCGATCTGGAACGGCGGCGAGCACGCGGCGACCGAAAGCTTCGTAGCCGCTGATTCCCGCTTTGCGCATCAATGTGGGGTTGGTCGTGAAGCCTTTAATCCAGGGGTTCTTGTACATCGAAAGGATGCTGTCCATGTCAGCGCCGTCGCAGAACAGCTTGATCTTCAATTGCTCGATGGTTGGCATACATATCTCCTAATTGTTGTTGAATAGGTAATCGCGCGGCTTAAGCCCGCACTTTCAGCGTCTCGGCACTTTTTTAACCGAGACGACTGGCAGAAGTGCAAGTGCCAGGGGTGCGTATAAGTTCGGGCTAAGAGATTTCGCTCTCGCCGGATTGTGTAAGTTGAAGCCACAATGACTTCATTTCCGATTACGGAGATCGATAAATCTCAATCTGGGGAAGTTTCGACGACCGTTCCCTGGTCTAAATCCAATTGACTTTGCAGCGGTTTGCTTCATCTCCTCCGTTTTAGGTCCGCGTTTCCGACCTAGCGGATTCCAGCGGAGTTATGGATAGATCGCGCCGCAGCTTGCCGGGGCCTTCTGCTTTACCGCGCTGTCCGCCGGCCAAGGCCGATTGGCAAAGCAGGCTGGCGTCTGGAGGCCCGATACGAGAAGACAAGCCACAGGAAGCGAGGATTGCCAAGCAGGTAGCGCCTCCAAAGCCGCTTCGGCTCCATGACCATCCGGTAAAGCCACTCGGTTCCTGAGTTTCGTGCCCAGGCCGGAGCCCGTTTGCGCAAGCCTGCAAGCGTGTCGAAAACTGCTCCTCCCGGAAAGATGAGGGAGACGCCGAGGGCGGCAGAGTTTTCAGCAGCCCATATCTCTTGCTTCGGAGCGCCCAGGCAGACCACAAGAATGTCCGGCTTCGCGGCCCGAATCGCATCGACAACCTGCTGCGACTCCTCGGGGCGTTTTTCGAATCCAAATGCAGGGCAGTTGGTGCCGGCGATGCGTAGCCCTGGATAGCGGCTTGAGAGAAGCTGAGAGGCTTTAAGCGCAGCTCCAGGAAGTCCGCCAAGGAAATAGACACTGAAGCTTTCCTTTGCGGCCTCTTTGCAGATCGCTTCCATGAGTTCGCCGCCGGGGACTCTCTCTGAGATAGGAGATCCAAGCAGCCAGGATGCCAGAACAACAGAAACTCCATCGGCGTATAGGATGTCTCCTGTCTGCATCGCGCTGGCGAAGCGACTGTTTTCCTTCATCAGGTTGGCAATCTGCGCATTCACTCCAAAGATATGAAGTGTCCGGTGCATTCCCGCCAGAGTGGATTCCTGGCGTAAATGCCGGACGGCCACAGTCACGATCTCGGCCATGTTCATGCGCTGTATTGGCAGACGGTCGATCATGCAAATATCTGCCACCCTCCGCCTGAAACTCATCGCACCTCGAGGAAGGGAATTCAGCGATGAACCAATGGAATTACCCTGAGTTGACAATGTTGTAGACATTTATATCTCCTCTCGTCGGCGGGGATGTCGCTTAGGAGTAGCTGTTGTACGAGTAAAGGATCGGGGAAGCAAAACTAGCTGTTATTTCCAGTCAATTCAGCAAGAGATACCGCATTACAAAACTGGATGTGATAAGTGTGTCCGATGCGTACATATGACACAACCACGTGTTCTGCCATTGTTGGATATGGCACCCTGCCCGTAAGGGGGAGCAGGATACTGCCAGTTTTCTATCAAAGTGCGTAACCAAAACGACGTTACGAAACCAAACAAGACGCGATCTTAGATTCCGGATCCGAGCGAGGAACATGATGAAAACGGGTTGATCGGTTGCATCGTCGAGATTAATCAAAGATTCATGGACTTGAAGATCCGCCGAGGAATCAAGCGAACGAAGAACATGATGATTGCCAGGATTCCGGGGATATAGGCAACATCCTCGCGCCGGGCGACGGCGGCTAGAATTCGTCGTGCAACTTCAGAGGGAGTGGCGGCCAGCATCCTATGGGGAAGATGCTCTGTCATAGGCGTCAGAACAAAGCCAGGGAGAATTGTGAGCACGTGGACTCCATGACGGCCGACGCGGTTGCGAACGCCCTCGAGAAAAATGTTCAGCCCGGCTTTCGACGATGCATAAACATAGTTGCTTGCACGCCCACGATCACCGGCAACCGAAGAGATAACCGCCAAAGTCCCCTGGCGCGAATGTTCAAAATAGTCGGTCAGCCAGATTACGAGCGAAACAACCGAGAGAAAGTTCGTGCGCAGAATGTCTTCCGCAGCGGGATAATCGGATTGCGCCTTCCGCTGGTCTCCGAGAATGCCATGAGCGATAAGCGCGAACTCAATTGTTCCGAGTACTGCGGCTGCTCGCGAAAGCACTCTGGCATGAGCATCGGTGTCTCTCAAGTCTGCGGTGCAGATTCCGACGCTTTGTGCGCCGAGAGTGAGCAAGTCGGCTCGCACGGACTGGAGCTTTTGCGGATTGCGTGCGACCAGGAAGAACCGAGTCCCAGAAGGAGCCAGCAAGCGCGCGACTTCCATAGCGATTGCCGATGTAGCCCCCAGCACGAGAACGCGTGAAGGAGGCTGTTGTATATCAGGCATGGGCTGTGACCCGCTGCCAAAACGCCGAACTGAAAGCGGGGTCGATGAACCGAGCGAACTGACGCCATTGTGGATAGAAGGCCTGGAACTGCCGCGGTGTCATGCGAGCATCCTTGGCCGGATAGATACAGCCACCGTGGTCCATCGTGATATTCGCGAGGCGGTCGAGAAGCGCGAACGAAATTGTGTTGCGTACGGGGAAATCGAGAGCCAGTGTAATTCCCGGACGCGGGAACGACATCATGCCCGGAGAAGGAATATCGCCAAACACTTTGATAACCGCCAGGAACGAGGCCAGGCCTGTGGCTGTGATCGTACGCAGGAGCGAAGTAATGCCTCTCTCGCCGTCACTGACGGGCAGAACACACTGGAACTGAAGGAGCCCGTGTCGTCCATAAATACGATTCCAATGCAAGATGCTGTCGAGCGGATAGAAAAATGCCTCGTAATCGATAGCGTCATGCTTCACTCGACCAATCTGCTTATGGTAATAAAGGGAGTTGAATGCGGATACGGTGTATCGATTGAGCAAAGCCGCGGGCATATTCACCGGGACGGAAAGGCGCGGTGGATTGGAGGGGATGAGCTTTTCAGGCTCGGTCGAGTGCGTACCCTGCATGAATATTCCCCGCGCAAAGTTATTGCCGCGCGACACGCAGTCAATCCAGGCAACCGTGTAATCGACGCCGGAGGACGCACCCGACATGGCGAGAAATTCGTCGATGCCGTTGAACTTGGTCCCGGTGTATGCCATCTTACGCGACACAATCGGACGAAGTTGTATATCCGCCCATGTAATGAGACCCGTCAAACCGAGGCCACCGATCGTAGCACAGTACCATTCGGGATTCTCTGTTTGCGAGCAAAGCATGCGCGACCCATCGGAGCGGGTGAGTTCAAAACGCGGCACGTGGCGTCCGAATGTGCCCGCTCCGTGATGGTTTTTGCCATGAACGTCGTTGGCAATGGCTCCTCCGACTGTCACATACTTGGTCCCCGGGGTGACGGGAAGGAACCAACCTTTCGGCACCGCGAAGGTGAGGAGTTCAGCGAGACTTATGCCGGCTTCGCAACGCAGCACGCCGGTGTTCGGATCGAAACCGAGAAAGCGGGACATTCCGGGCGTGTGCAGAAGTGTGCCGCGATCGAGCAGGCAGCAATCGCCGTAACTACGCCCCAGTCCAACCGGAAGCATTGCTGTCGAGGGAGGATCGGACAAGGGAAAGTCTGTCGTCCAATGGAGTGGAACCACGCTTGAATGGAGGCGCGGATAGCAGCCCCACGACCGGAAATCCTGAAGTGACTCGTTGCGGGACGATTTATCTGGCATGTTTCTCCTCCGTGCGCTCGATTGCACCGGATATTGCAACTCAGAGAGCGAGCAAGGTACTGGCCACCGCCAATACACCGATGAAAAGGCTGAGACGGTCTGTTAGCGCAAAAACAACCGGGTCTTCGTTGAGTTCACCGCGTGAAGCGACCAGCCAAACCCGGCTGAGCCAAAGAATCATCAGCGGAACAATCAACCAAAGATAACGAGGTTGCCTGTAAAGCGCCATCACGTCGTGACCGCTGATATAGATAGCGAATATAATGACCGCCGCGTAGGCGCTTGCAGTTCCGAAACTGCGCATCTGCTCAATGTCGGAGACATGGTACCCGCGACCGTTATTGGGAGGTGCGCCTGAGGCGCGAAGGTTCTCCAGTTCGGCGAAACGCTTGACCATCGCCAAGGATAGAAACAGGAAGACCGAGAATCCGGCGAGCCAGTGAGAGATAGGCGTGTGTGTTGCCGCGCTGCCGGCCTGCATGCGCAGTGTATAGAGGCCTGAAAGTACCAGCACATCGACGAGGGGGATTCGCTTGAGATAAATAGAGTATGCCAAAGTCGATGCCAGATATACGAGCAGCCATCCAATGAAAGCATGCGAAAGGAAGAAGGTGCCGACGAGCGCAAGACCAAGGAATCCCGCGACTAGAGCAACTCCGGTGGAGACAGACAGATCTCCCGATGCAAATGGACGATGGCGTTTACGAGGATGACGGCGATCTGCGTCGATATCGAGTAGGTCATTCAGAAGATAGGTGGCGGAAGCAGCAAAGCTGAAACAGAGAAAGGCAAGGAGTGCGGTGCCTAAACTTGTGAACGAAGGCTTATGCGCAAGCAGAAGCGGTACAAAAATCAGCAGGTTCTTCGACCACTGGTGCAGACGAATGGCTTCGCGCAGAGATTTGATCGGATGGCTGCGATCCAGAAACTCTCGAAACGGATAGATGCCGCGCGCCCGAAGATATGTCGTCAGACGGCGGGTTGGATTCGCAACCATGGGCGTCGCCGCGCTGGTGAGAAGCGCAAGGTCGAGAGCGTTTCCTCCTACATAGTCGAACTCGGAGGAATCCAAGTGATCGCGAAGAGACTGAAGTTTCTTTGCCCCCGAGAGATCGTGTCCATCGCTGCCCAAGACACCGGCGAATACCTTCAGATGACTGGCTACGCGCTTTGCAAGGCTCATGTTTGCACCCGATGCCAGATAAATTGTGCGTCCTTGTGCGTGTTCCTGCTCGAGGAACAAAAGCAGCCGGCGATTGTATGGCAGGCTGGCGGCGTCCAATGCAATGGACTGACTGACAAAAGCCTTGAATGCAGCCTTGCCGCGAAGAAGCCGGCCTGGCAGTTTGCTGAAGAGCGCGGGCCGTGTTCGAAGCAGCACGAGGAGTGAGTCAACCAGCGTATCTGATTTCACCAGCGCCCCGTCCAGATCGACGCAGAGCGGAACGCGCGTGGCTTCGGCGGTCTTTAACTGTAATGTATTGGCAGGCAATCGCTCACCTCGTCGAGGATTGTCGTTCAATTTATCGCGATGCGGATCAGGAGCGTAAAGGGTCAGAGTAAGTCAAGAGATCTTGGAAGAATCAAGTACAGTTTTTATCCGGCAGTTCCATTGTGAAGGAGTTACGTGGTGACGGCAACCGCGTGTCCTGCCAACAAGAAGTAGAGAACAATGCCATACAGGAATGGCATAAATTAGCCACACAATCCGCCTGGGGTAGCACGGTAAGCGGCAGCATCAACGAATCGATGCGTTGACAGAGTCGCGGTCGATGGTCTCGAAATGGCGCGGAAACGAAGAGATGTGCGGCCTGAAGGATGAGGACGTCCTGTGCGGCAAATGACTTATAGTATAAATAGACCAGCTATAGTACGAAGTGTCCATAAAGTATAAACATACTATCATTGGTATATAAGTACCACTAACTAGTGGTGTTCCAAATAGGGAAGCAAAAGTTGGTTTCCGAGAGGGGGTTCAGCGGACCCGAAGAGTCCTTACGACGAAAGGAATACCCGATCTTGGAGTGCGGAACCTGTTCATCTACAAACATTTATCGATAAAGAGTCGAAGGTAATATGAAAAAGATAACCGTACGTCACTCCAAAATGGTTACCTGATTGACCTAAGTAACCTACTAATCGTGATATTAGTCACACATCTGGGTGGGTACCTGTGCAAGTATGGCGTTGTGGAAGCGCTGAGCGTCGTCCACCAAGGAGCTCCATCATGATGCAACGGAACCTCTGTAAGCTAGTGTGGTCTGCTGCCGTGAGGATTTCTTCCCGCATTCGCTGGCAGATCTCTCTCGTTGCAGTGGCCGTTTCGTTATTGTTATTGTCTATTGCCGGCTGCGCACAAACGGTGTCCGTCAGTTCGCCGGCCATCTCACCTGCGTCAGGCACCTACCACACCGCGCAAGCAGTAACGATCAGCAACGCCGTCGCTGGCGCAACGGTCTACTACACAACAGATGGATCAACTCCGACGCCTTCTTCCCCTGTTTATAGCGGCTCATTTTCTGTATCCAACAACACGACAGTACAAGCCGTGGCTGTAACGAGCAGTGCGCTGCAGAGCGCTGTTGCAAGCGCAAAGTACCTCTTTCCCGCGGCAACTGTCTACTATTCGCCTGCAGCAGGAACCTATCTAACGCCACAATCCATAAGCATTTCTTCGCGCACAGCCGGATCGACGATCTACTACACCACGGACGGAACGACACCGACAACAGCCTCCAACGTGTATACCGGGCTCGTGCCTGTTTCCGCAAATACCACATTGACAGCGATCGCGGTGGCCGCGGGATACACCAACAGTTTCCCTAACGCAGCAACCTACACCATCACGCCTCCTGCTGCGACGCCCGTTTTCTCGGTTGCTTCGGGTCAATATACAAGCGTCCAAATGCTTGTAATGACCGATGCGACTCCTGGGGCGGTCATCTACTATACGACCAACGGATCGACTCCAACGACTGCGTCCGCAATCTATGCTGGACCGATTACTGTTGGTGCAAGCGAGACCATCGCGGCAGTCGCCCTGGCCAGCGGAGGCACGCTAAGCCCAGTGGCATCGGCATCGTATACAATCACGCTTCCTGCGGCCACGCCCGTCATCTCGCCGGGAACAGGAACATTCGGGACTGCACAGACGGTGACGATTTCCGATTCCACACCCCACGCTGTCATTTACTACACGGTAAATGGATCGGCGCCGAGCACTTCGTCGAGTGTCTATAGTGGACCGATTTCCGTTTCGAGCAACTCGACGGTTCAGGCCATTGCAACAGCGAGCAGCTATTCGCAAAGCGCACTCGCCAGTGTCAGCTACAGCTTTCCTGCTGCAACCCCCGCGATTGCACCGGCTGGCGGAACTTATGTCAGCAATCAAACGGTGAGCCTCAGCACCTCTACGCCAGGCGCAGCCATCTACTACACCACGAACGGTTCGACTCCGAATACATCGTCGACACTGTATTCCGCTCCCTTTACCGTTTCGAGCAACGAGACCGTCGAAGCGATGGCAGCCGCAGCGAATTTCAACAACAGCCCGGTGGCTTCGGCAACGTACACCATTACGCCGCCCGCAGCTATGCCGGTGTTTTCGGTGACCGCAGGTCAGTACACGACCGTGCAGTCGGTTGCGATCAGTGATGCTACCCCAGGCGCGGCGATCTATTACACGACCAACGGCTCAACGCCAACAACAGCGTCGTCGCTTTACACGGGAGCGATCTCGGTAGGTGCAACCCAGACGATTCAGGCCGTGGCCCTCGCCGCCGGCGGTTCGTTGAGCCCTGTTGCATCGGCGGCCTACGTCGTCATTCTTCCGACCGCGACTCCGGTAATCTCACCTGCGGGCGGAACGTTTGCGAGCGCGCAGTCGGTCACCCTTAGTGACTCCACGCCCAACGCCGTCCTCTACTACACCACCAACGGGAGCACGCCGACGACAGCTTCCGCAGTCTACAGCGGACCGATCAGCGTCTCCAACAACACCACCATCCAGGCCATCGCGCTCGCCACTTCGTATTCCACCAGTCCCACCGCAGCGGCCACCTACGCATTCCCCGCGGCAACGCCCGTCATCACACCCGCTGCCGGCACCTACATCAACAACCAGACCGTGAGCATCTCATCGTCGACGCCGGGCGCGGCCGTCTACTACACCACCAACGGATCAACACCTACTACGACTTCGACCTTGTATGCCGGACCCATCACCGTCTCCAGCAACCAGACCGTGCAGGCCATCGCCGTCGCAACAGGATTCAACAACAGCAGCATCGCCTCGTCCACCTACACCATCACTCCGCCAACCGCTGCGCCGACCTTCTCGCTGGCCGCGGGAAGTTATAAACAGGTAGAGACGATCACCATCAGCTGCACCAACTCGAGCGCTGTCATCTACTACACCACCGACGGATCCACGCCCACCACAGCATCTGCCGTGTACGCGAGCCCGTTGACCTTCTACTCCACCCAGACGCTCTCGGCCATGGCGCTGGCGCCGGGCGATAGCAATAGCCCCATCACCACCGCGGCCTACACCATCGTAGCTCCGGCTGGTACGCCAACCTTCTCTCCTGGGGCGGCGAAGTACACCAGCGTGCAGAGCGTCACCATTGCCGAGACGACACCCAACGCAGCCATTCACTACACCACCGATGGAACAACACCGACCACTTCGTCCGCACTCTACACCGGACCGATCACGGTCGGCGCAACCGAGACCGTGCAGGCCGTGGCGCTGGCCAGCGGCGGCACCATCAGCTCGGTGGGCAAGTCTGCCTACACCATCCTGTTGCCTGCCGCTTCGGTGACCTTCTCGCCCGCGCCGGGTACTTATGCCGCGGCGCAGACTGTTACACTCAGCGACGCTACACCCAACGCCGTCATTTACTACACGGTCAACGGCAACGCGCCCAACTCTTCGTCCACTGTTTATAGCGCGCCCATTCCGCTCTCGACCAACTCCACCATTCAGGCCATCGCCATCGCAACCGGCGGCTCGGCCAGTCCGACTGCAAGCGGCGCGTACGCTTTCCCGGTTGCCACTCCGGTTATCACTCCGGCTGCGGGAACCTATACGACAAGCCAGACCGTCAGCATCGCCTCTGCGACGTCGGGCGCTTCAATCTACTTCACAACCAACGGCACCACGCCCTCCTCGTCTTCGAGCTTCTACAGCGCGCCCATCACCGTCTCCAGCACTGAGACCGTTCAGGCCATCGCCATCGAGAAGAACTACAACAACAGCGGCGTCGCCTCATCGGCCTACACCATCACCCTGCCGACGCCCGCACCGAGCTTCTCGCTGGCCGCCGGAACCTATCTCAAAACGCAGAGTGTCACCATCACCTGCTCCACCAAGAGCGCGACCATCTATTACACGACCGATGGATCCACGCCAACCACAAGCTCTGCCGTGTATTCCGCGCCGATCAGCGTCGGCGCGAACGAAACACTCTCGGCGATAGCACTTGCCGCTGGCGGAAGCAACAGCCCGGTAACCACTGCCACTTACATCATCACCCTGCCCGCAGCAACGCCGGTCGCATCACCCGCGGCTGGGAAATACACCAGTGTGCAGACCGTCACCCTCACCGATGCAACCCAGGGCGCGGCTATCTACTACACCACCGACGGCTCCACGCCAACCACGAGCTCCGCTGTGTACTCCGCACCCATCAACGTTGCCGCGACACAGACCATTCAGGCCATCGCGCTCGCGAGCGGCGGATCAGTCAGCCCCATGGCCAGCTCCGCTTACACCATCACGCTGCCCACGGCTATCCCGCTCATTTACCCGACTTCCGGAACCTACAACTCCATTCAGCAGGTCACAATCTGCGACGCAACTCCGGGTGCCGTCATCTACTACACCGTCAACGGAAGCTACCCCACAACCGCGTCACCCGTCTACAGCGGGCCTATTACCGCGACCACCAACACCACTATCCAAGCTATCGCCATCGCTCCCGCAGGTTCTGCAAGCGCTGAAGCCACGACACAGTACTCGATCGTGGTGCCAGCGCCGATCGTCACTCCCTCCGCAGGGACATTCGATTACACTGCGACGGTCACGATGTCATCGCCGGTGGCGGGCGCGGTCATCTATTACACGACCGACGGTACGACTCCGACAACGTCTTCGCCGGTCTATACCGCACCAATCGCGCTGTCTCCAACCAAGACCACAGTTGAGAACTTCCAGGCCATGGCAGTTGCCAGCGGCTATCTGCAGAGTACGTTGACGATCTCCTCATTCACCATCACCTTACAGTCGGGGACATTGGCCCAGGCAACAGTTGGCTCCACTCCCGTTCGAGTGATTCCGCCGAACTTCATGGGGCTCTCTGCTGACTACCTCACGCCCTCCACATTAATGGGACAGGCGTCAAGCGGCGTGAACCAGATTTACAGAAACCTGCTCGGCAACCTCACTCAGTACTACACGGCGCCGCTGCTGTTCCGCATTGAGGGAGACAACTCGACGCTTGCCGGAATTCAAGCGGACACGGAACCTCTGGTGGAGTTTGCGCAAGCACTGAACGTGAACTACACGCTCGGTGTGGATCTAATGACAGATAATCTCTCGCTGACTGAGTCAGAGGCGTCGACTTGGGTGAACGGAATCCCTGCGAATCTGATTCAGGCGATTGAAATTGGCAATGAACCGGACAACTATCCGTCTCAGAACATGCGTCCATCCACCTACACGTTCTCCAATTACCAGGCGGAGATTCAAGAGTGGCAGCAGGGAATCCAGTCAACGATTGGCGGCAATGTCAACATCATGGGGCCGTCTGTCGCCGGGTCAAGCTGGGATGCGGGCATGGAAGGCGCCATTAGCAGTGCAACATTGACTCCGACAATCGTCAGTCAGCACGCATATCTGTCAGGTGCCGCAGCAGGACAGACGCTTCCGCCGGATTACCTTCTTCAGCCAACCTCTGCTACAAAGCTGCCGGGCATGTACGCACCGTTTGCCGCCGTAGCGCATCAAAATGGGCTCATCTTCAGAATGGGAGAGATGAACTCGATTGGCGGAGGCGGAGCAGCCGGCATCAGCAACAGCTTCTCTTCGGCACTCTGGTCCATCGATACCATGTTCAACTTCTTGAACAATGGTATGGATGGAGTCAACTGGCATTCCGGCCAGTACACTGCGTACGAGTTGTTCCAGTTCAAACCGATTTGCTACAAAGGAAACACCACGTTCTCGCTTACCCTCGTCAACCCGGTGTACTACGGGCTATTGACATTCGCTCAGATGGCGGGACGAAATGCATCTCTGCTCCCCGTCTCGACCATTTCCGACGCGAACGTCTCCATCTGGGCGACGATCGATGGAAATGGAACCACACACATGATCGTCATCAACAAGGATGAGGCTGCGACGGGCAACGTTCAGATCAACCTTCCCGGCTATACGACCGGAACTGTGCGCTACCTCTCCGCGCCAAGTTACACCTCGACTGTTGGAGTGACTCTGGGCGGACAGACCTTCGATGGAAGCACAGATGGAACCATCCAGGGTCAGGTCGTCACCTCAACCATCACCGGACAGAACGGGGTCTTTACGCTCTCCAACATGCCTACAACCACCGCTGCATTGATCGACTTCACGGAGTAATCAAGGCTGCGGTGTTCCAAAAGCAAATGAAAAGCGGGCTCATCTGTCAGGCAGATGAGCCCGCTTTTCATTTTGTATTTATTGGACGCGTGTCAATCTGCGTGGCGAATATCACAGGCGATGAATCAATGTGACATCGTCACAATCGCGGGCCTCACGGTAAGCATCGACAGCGTTTTCTCATCCCGTTCGGAAATATCGGGGAGGTTAAAATCGCGTAGCGCATAATGAGCTCCAATTGCCGACAAATGCTGTGGATCGGTATACAGCAAAGAGTTTCCATTACGGTATTTACATGTCCACGTGTTTACACAGAATTCTCGCCGTAAGTCGACGAATGCGGCGTGAGGGACGGGCACCACAGTGTCTTCAAGCAGCTTCTGAGATTGTGCTGCCATCGCAACATCGACAGGCGAATCGGTACCGGGATCGCGATCTTCGAGAACGCCGAGCCAAGAGCCCATTGTGTGGCGTACAAGGATGCGCGATGTCCGAATCCTCCAAAGGGGATCGACACCGAATTCAGGAACGTCCCCAAAGACAATCACAGTCTTTCCGGCTCTTTGCAAGGTGCGGATAGTTGCCGCAAGTGACTGAGCAAAGAGTTGCCGTGACTCTTCGAGGGCCAGGCTCGTATCGGGCCGATACGGATTTGACACCAACCATCCATCCTCCTGGCTCTGATGAAAAGGCGCAGACCAAAAGCCCGCCAATGCGACGACACGAATTCCAGCATCCGATTGCAGGGTGGAAAGGACGGTTTTGTTAAATTGGAAGCACTCTGCAGCCAGCATTGGATGATGAGGGAGGTAGCGCGAAACTCCCAAAAGAGGAGGACAGGACGCCTTGCTCAATTCGGTGAAGCGATAGCCGTGCGATGCGGCCATTGCGCGTAGGCCCGGCGCCAGCGCTGCGGAATGGCTATCGCCCCATATCGCAACACCCGGGCTGTCGGGAGAACTCTCAAAGCATGCGCGCGACAAGTTTGGTGTGTCTTTGCCGTAAGGCGCTAAACAAGGATCGGTTGTAAGGCTCAGGCTCTCGGTCTCGATGGAGGCGAGACTCGGGGAACGTTGCGGAATGCCCTGGGATCTCCACAAGGCGGCGCAAGCGATCGCGACCAGGAGACTGGCCGCCACATAGCGAAGGACCAGTGGTCCGGGCCTGACCGTGGAACTCCGGAATGGCTGCTCAACAAAATAATAGGATAGAACTGCGGCAAGGAAAGCGAGGACGAGCGTAAGCGCGATTGCAAGCGGCGGCGGAGTGTTGCCGTAAAGAATTCTCACATATGCCAGGAGAGGCCAATGCCACAGATACCAGGAGTAAGAGACCTTCCCAATGAAAACGAGCGGCTGAGCAGACAAAACACGCCGATTGATCCAAGTGGTGGGCGTCGCAATTACAAATGCGGTGCCCAGAACAGACGGCAGAGCCGCTAATCCGGGAAACGGAGTCGTGACTGTGAGAATCAGTATCGGCACAACAACAAGCGCAACTCCGATGAGATTGATCGCCTCGGCTACTGGCCTTGAGAGTGCAATGAGGCGATCCTTCTCAGCGAGGGCGAGCGCCACGCCTATCCCGAGTTCCCATGCCCGGCAGGGCAACATGTAGAAGACGAACGTTGGGTGCGATCCAAGCGCGAATGCCGCAAGAGACAAGGAAGCAACGCATGCGAAGAGAGTCGCAGGCAAGAGAAGAGTTCGCCTGATGCGGTTAAAAATCACGAGAATCAAGGGAATGATGAAGTAGAACTGTTCCTCCACTCCCAGAGACCAGGTCATCAAGAGGGGATTGTATTCACTATTCGGATCGAAGTATCCCGCGGTTTGCCAGAAGAGAATGTTCGATGCGGATAAGGTAGACCAAAATGCTGTCTTCCCAAGATGCTCGGCTTCAAACGGGGACAGGAAAACAACCGCGACGAGAAGTGTAAAGACCAGGACTACGTAGAATGCCGGAAGAATTCGCTTCACGCGGCGCTGATAAAACGTAAGGAACGTAAACGTTCCGCGCCGTATGTCCGAATAGATATGACCGCCGATAAGAAATCCGGAGATAACGAAGAAGATATCGACGCCGGTGAAACCTCCGGAGAAGAGAGGCAGGCGAGCGTGAAACAGCACGACGCTCAGGATCGCGATCGAGCGAATACCGTCAATATCTGCGCGATAGGGCTTATCATTCTTGCGGAGAACAGTGTTTTCAGTATCATTGAGGCGTCGATCAATGGTTGAAGAATTGGGCATTTTTATGCAGTCCTCGCTAAAAACCTGTTCCTCGCAACCAATCGGGCATCGGTTTGGCCCCGACCAGGTAGCACCCAGCAATCTCGAGTTGTGCAAACGTCAGAGACGATCCAGGGAACCGCGCTGCCGATTACGAGATTGTCGGCGCACCATGACCAATCGGACCAATGAACTCGCCGCAGACTCAGAGACGCTTAAGCTCTATCTACTTGCATAGACGTGGAAAGCGCATTGTAATTCCTCGCGATATTCCGTTCCGGGGGCGCCAAGTGCCAACGAGAATCTTTGACATTCTGCTCAAGAGCACACGCACTACAAGTCAAAAGAAGCCAGCTAATACTGTTTACAATTCCTGTAATGTCAGCTGTCATATTGAGCAGGACAATGGTAAAGATGAGGAACATCCAGGCCTTGCTGTGATCGAGAACTGCTTGGCTCGTCAGAATCGTGATCGAGTTGCGCATGGCGTAAACGATGAGGAAGAGCAACAGCAGCAGGCCGATCGCTCCCAATTCGAGCAGGCATTCGAGGAATCCGTTGTGGGCGCTTGTTGGAACCCAATGAACGATCATGGAGATCGGGAGAGAGTCGTTGGATCCCCAGAATGTTCCAAGGCCATATCCGCTCAAAGGATGATTGGCACACCGCTCCAGCACTGCTTCCCAAAGATCGGTTCTTCCGGTCAGCGTCGGATCGCGTCCGAGGAGACTGAGCAGTGGCTTCCAGACAGCCACCAGGAGTCCGCCGGCAACAGCCACGACGCCGAAGAACATGACCAATAATGAGCTGCGCGATCCCATTGCGAAACGGGTATAGATCTTGAGTAGCGCGTACAGAATGAGAACCAGCAATCCAGCAACCCAGGCTTCGCGCGACTCCGAGAGTCCTGCCTCCGCAATACAAAGAAGAATCAAACCGTTCTTCCATATCCTCTCAACGAACGTTCTGGGGGTGAGAGACAACGCGATTCCAATTCCATACACCATCACCAATCCGAGTGCGTTCTTCTGCCCGTATACTCCCTGCAAAGCTCCAGTGTGTGCAAAATGATCAATGCCGTACCGTGGAAGAGCAACAGCGAATAGAGCACTGGCTGAAGCAAGAATGAAGATCATCCAACTCAGAAGGATTACGAGTCGCTCGCGGTCAAACCTGCTGACCAGATAGATCGCAAAGGCTGTCGAAATGAAGAGGCTTATGCCGCTCGAGAAACTACTTGCGCCCTGCGCGGACCAGAGTACAGAGGATATTGCAAATACACCGTAGGCCATCGAGGCTTTTGCGGACAAGAGGTCTAGGCGCAACCGGAAACGAGCTTGCAACAGACAGAGGAATATTCCGCCCCAGACCAATGCCAGGACCACATGGTTAATGGTATGTACCTGCGTCATTTGTCCTTGCGCGGTAAGTGCGCCGCCTGTGTTCGGCATGAGGATCGGCAGGTATCCAAGAGTGCCGAAAAAGAGCAGGAGGCACACAACCAGGAATTCAGTTAATGTAAGGCTCAGTCGCATTTATAAGGCCTCCACAGAGGTCGCAGTCAGTTAGGGGGTGCCAGAAGAATGTACGCCCATCGTTACGAACAGCACGCAGACCGAATCTGCAAACTAACTGGCGTCAGGCTACCGGGAGGGCAAGGAAACTGCGTGCGCGGCCAATTCGTTTTGTCCAATTGGCACGCGCCTCGCGAAGGTCCCGACGCAAGTTGGCCGGTACAAACCAAAGGTTGCAACAGATCGCGAATGAGATGAAAGTGGCGGCCCCATCCACGATCGATTCCCGCAGCAACTTGACAAAAACGGAGAACCGCTCTTTCTGTTGTGCCGCGCGCGGCACACACTGCGTGGCAAGAAAAAAGGAATATGCGCGATCGGTAAACAGTTCGCGATTGCTGCGCGCCCATTGATAGAGATATTCCCAGTCGGGCTTTCTGCTGACGGTATTCTCGCCGTCCATATAATAGACAACCAACGGATCCGGCAATACTTCGAACGATGCACGCGGATGTGCGTTCGCGCGAAGCAGCCAGTCGGTGTCCTGGAACCTCTTCTGTCCCTTGCGGAATGGTATTTCAAGAAACAACTGACGGCTTGCGAAGAATGACGATGTCTGCAGAAAGCCATCTCCAAAAGTGAGCCCCTTCCGCGTAAACAGATATTCGCTCATGGGCTCACCAAGGTTGGGAAGGCGACGAGGCCACAGATGATCGTCATTCTCGAACCGAGCGGTCATCCTTGTAAACACCATGTGATATGGGTTCGCAGATCCTTCGCCTTTCAGCACTTGAAGGCGGATCTTGTCGTCTGTCCATTCATCGTCATCGTCAAGCAGGGCAATCCATTTCCCCGAAGCCGCACGAATCCCGCAATTGCGCGCTTCCGCGCCTCCCACAGACTCATCAAGAGCAACGACCTTGAGTCTGTTGTCTTCTATCCTGGCGAGGGCCGCTCTCGTTTCATAGTCCGGTCCGTCAACGACAACGATCACTTCCATGTTTGCATGCGTTTGGCGCAGAGCACTCTTGACAGCATTGAGAACAAGCACCGGGCGGTTCAGCGTAGGGATGACCGCGCTAACCAATGGGATGGATTCGAATTTGCGATCGTCTGTAGCCATTAAGCTAAGCCTCCTCAAAACATGCGGATGCCGGATCGGCCGTGCCGCACTCCCGGGTGCGACGATGTGTCTGCGCCAAACGGATTACGGGTGTGTGTAAATGACCGCGGAAGCCAGAGACGCCAGGATGGCGGGAGACTGGACGATCATATTGCGAGCATAACTGAAGGGAACATAGATTACGTCGTCGGCCTGCAATGCGATATCCTTTTGCTTGCCGCGCTGAATTGCCCTGAGCTGCAATGGGATCTGAGTATAGCCATTCGGCGCGTTGGGATCTTTTCGAACGATCCGCGAGCTTGGCGCCGCCGCATTGGGCAATAGCCCGCCTGCCATACCCAGTGCTTGGAGAACGCTTAAACTCGAGTCGCGTTGCATGTAATACCCACCGGGCCTTCCCACGTCGCCCAGTACGTAGACAAGTCCCGCCTTGGGCACAATGACAGTGTCACCGGGGTAAACGAGTACAGATTGCGCGATAGCGTCGTTGGCATTGTTGGGGAGAAACACCTCGGTGGCGTCGGCTTTTGTCCCCCTGTGTTTGATTGTGAGCCTGCGGTCGGCATCGTCGTTGAGCCCGCCGGCAAGCGAGATAATGTCGAGGACGTTTCTGGCGGTGCCAATCTCGAAGGTTCCAGGATTTCGCACTTCACCCAGGACAGATACCTGCATTGTCGCGGACTGATCTATGGTTACGTTCGCGACGGGGTGCACAAGATAATGACCGCGCAGTAAGTTCTCGTATGAGCGGGCCACTTGATCGGCACTCAGACCAGCCACGCGCATGTCGCCAACGAGAAAAAGATGGACCAGGCCGGAGTCCGAAACGGCGATGCGCTGCTCCAGTCCGGGTTCGTCAAAGACGACCACATGTAGAGTATCGCCTGGGCCGACAACATAGCTCTGCGCAGTATTTGCCTGAGCATCGACAGACGCGCTCGGTCCATTCGCGGCGATCTGCGTATCCTCTGCAAAGACCGGGCTGCAAATTGCAGCAGCAGTAAGCAAAAGGGAAGCAGACAAAGAGAGTCTGAGAAGATGGTGAGTCATTCTATTATGCATTTGTCGCTCCTCGCCTGTTTTCTCCACCGGAGTGAGATAGTTTATAGCCGTAATAATCGTAGAGCGCTCTCGACTTGTCGCGTACTCCATTGATTACCACGCCGATCGGTTTTCCTGCTGCGGCCGAAGCAATGGTGCGGTATGCAAGCGCCATAGACTGGCGCGACGTGTGTCCATAGCGAACCACCAGGAGAACCATATCCGAGACATTCAGAAGAACCAGCGGATCGGCGACGGCAAGTGCCGGTGGCGCATCGAGCAGAACAAAGTCATACTCCTTCCGGAGGTTGTCGATCAGCGCCTTCATGCGACCGGATCCAAGCAATTCCGTAGAGAACTCGCTCGCGGGTCCGGCACTGAGTACCGACACTCCAGGCGCATCGGGAACCGGATGGATCGGAGTCGGTATGCGAGAGTCGGTAAGCACTGTGCTAAGTCCACTCGATGCCGATAATCCGAGCAGATGCTGCATTGCGAGACGCCGCATATTGCACTCCACAACGAGAACCTTATGGCCCTGCTGAGCGAGCGATGCGGCAAAAGTGAGAGTGAGCGATGTCTTACCCACACCTGGCTGGCAGCTTGTGATCATCAGCACCCGCGGCGGTGCGCCGGTCTGCGGAAGGAGGACAGCCGTTCGCAATTTGCGTAGCGCCTCTACATAACATTGGTTGAGATCCTTGAGCGAATCGGGGAACCGCGCCGACGCCCCGTCCGATTCGGGAAGTCCAAGGTACTTGGTATCGCTCTGCCGCATCTGCCGTGACGAAGCGTACGTGGGAAGCACCGCGAGGGGAAGAATCCCAAGATCGCGTTCAACCTGGGAGATCTCCGTTAGAGAATTGTCTTTTGAATCGGTATAGAGCGCAAGCAGAGATCCAAAAAACAAACCCGCCATTCCGGATGCCGCGAGATAGATCGGGACATTGGGAGATTTCGGTTTGCCTGGTGTGGCTCCGGGGTCCATGACGAGAACGTTCGAGCTTCGCAATCCAGCGATCGCGCCGGCTTCCTTCAGCCTGCGATAGAGGTTGTTGTAGAGGCCTCGGTTCTGATCTGCCTCTTGCTTGGCTACGGTGTAGTCAATGGTTTTGCCATTGAGAGCAGCGGCCTGCGCCTTCTGCTTTTCATAAAGCGCTCGGGTATCCTCCTCGGTCCTGACGGAGATGTTGTAGTCACTCTTGGCACGTGACTGAATCCTGGCTGTTTCTTCCTTGATTGATTTCTCGAGATCCGACATCTGCGCCTGCAACTGCTGGATGTGCGGGAAATCCGGCCCATATCGTGCAGATTCGTTCGCGTAGGTCGAGCGGATTCCCGCTTCCTGCGTGCGCAGGCTTTGAATCACGTTGAGTGAGTTGACAACATCCGGTGAAGCCCCATTCATCAGGTTTCCGGCGAGGCCAGAGATAGACTCCGGTCCTTCGCCCTGCACAGAACGATAGACGGCCTCTTTTAGGATTCTATTGGTTTGTGCAGTTGATAGGGCGGTGTTCAGATCCTGCAGCCGCGACAAAACCACGCTGACCGACATCACGTGTCCCATCAAATCCGTGTCGCCGGTAGTGAAGACATCCGCATCCTTCTGCAACTGAACGACGCGAGCTTGAGAAGTTTCTGCAGCAGTCTTGAGGTCTGTGAGTTGCCCCTCAAGCCACTTGGCGGCTTGTGTCGTAGCAGCGAAATGGCTTTGGAAGTTGTATTCGGTCAATGAATTGACCAGGTTGTTTACAACCGCCCTTGCAACTTTTGGATCTGGATTGTTGTATTTGATCGAGATCAGGCGCGTGCCTTCGGTGACCTTCACCTTGAGATGGCTGGAAAAGATCCTGATGGCGCGCGCGCGCCGCTGTGGCGCATCATGCAGAGGAACTGCGACAGGGTCGGCCACTCCGCGAGGAGAAATGAATCCGAGAACCCATCCAACCGGACTGAACTTCGGCTGAAAGTCCGTGTTCTTCTCAAGTCCAAGGTCTTCGACTGCTTTAACCGCAAGCCCATCTGAAGTCAGAATCCCTGCCTGCGTTTGAAGAGTGATATTGTAGTCAATCGCATCCGCTGGAACAGCGCCCTCGCCGATTTCGGTTTCGAGTCCGAGGGGCCCGGAACTGTCCTTCTGTATCTGTACGACTTCCGTTGCCTCGTAACGGGGTCTCATAATAACGCAAGCCAAGATCCCCAGGAGGAGAAAGCAACCAAATGTAGTGAATATCACTTTCCAGCGCTTGCGAATCGCCTTGGCAATATCCGCGAGAGTCAAATCGGGAGGTGCGGGTTGACCCACCGTTGGAGCGATAGCGTATCCAGGGGACTGAAGCTGATAGTTCATTTGTATTCCACCTCGAACAAAGAGTTTGTTTCGATGGCATCGGCCTTGCTGTTTTCAGAGTAGTTGGTACTATTGACGCTGAATTAAGAGGCTTGTGCAGGATCCAATTGTCAATTCCATTGCAGATGTGCTTAACCGTCGCATGATCGCTGGTAGTTGGGGAATGCCAATCGAAGTGTTGCAGCAGGCAATACTGATCTAGTGCTGCGTCCGCTATTGAGTTCGTCTGCGATATGTGCTAAATAGCATTGCGGCCGGCCAACCAAATGTGTAAGCTGAAATCAGTTGAAGACCGGCTAATGTGAATGAAGAATAGCATTGGATAATGTGAATGACAACATCTATTTTTGAATGGTAGTTGTGTAATCCAAGGTATGGTAAATAGGTCGACATCGTAGTAGTACAAATATGCTCACTCTAGAAGGCATATAAATACCTTCTAGATGTGCGTCGGAATCGCTGTCTTAAGAACTCTGCCCGATTTGAAAAAACGGATTTGCGCCAATGCAATTCTGTCGTATGCTTCGAACAATAAATAGAATCGAGGAACCTAACGAGTGCCAGTTGCGCAGTTCCCATCCTCACAATATGCATCGCTGCGCAGTGCACATACCGGATCCAGAGGCGCGGCGCCCGACACGATTTGCCGGTCGTTTATAGGAACTCAATCCTACCCAGTCGAGGATCCTTGAACCGGCGAATGAGATTGTCGATAAGGAGACCATCGACAATGACAGCGGGCAACTGATCCATGGTTTCCGCAGGGGCTTAGGCTGATGTGACGCGATAGAGCAGACCTACAGAAGTGATGCGGTGAATGTGCAAAGGGACGAAAGCAAGTGACCGAGGAGCACAGACCATTTTGTTGATGGTGGGATGCGGGGATTCACAATCGTATAGATGGGAGAAGAGCGAAAATGGGGATGTATCGGATGGTTTCTAAATATGGGTTGGCGTTTCTGTTTCTTTGGATGACGATTTCCAGAGAGGGTGTTTCGCAGCAGCTGTCATGGCATGAGCTGGGAAGTGGAAAGACGAGCGTGGCAAGCACGAGCACATATGTTGTCGCAGATGGAATGAAGGAAGCGGTCTGTGCTATTCGGTTTGAGGTTGAAGGGGAGTCTGTCGCATTGGAGGAGATCACTGTACATTTCACCAACAGTCAGTCAATGCGTTTCCTGCGCCATTTCGATGTCGGAAATAATACCGTGTCGCCGACTTTCACGTTGCCGGGTATTCGACGCCAAGTACGGGGCGTGGACCTCGTGTATTCACGGCGCGCGGGAACGGCAGTTGGATCCAGCATAAGAATATGGGGAGAAGTCCTGCCTGGGGGAGGGGACTGTCCGCGGTAGGAGCAGCCATCGTAACGAAACATTTCGCCTGGAGTCGCAAATGTCGAGACTGCGGTTCTTGTGTGTAGGCGCAACGACCGCGGGGTCAGCTTCTCTTGAAAGGATTCCGGAAGTCTGTTGGGTCGCGCAATGCGAGCCTTTTTGCGGAAGCATGCTTCTGCTTCCGAAATGCGGATCGGGTTTGCAGCGGAAGAGACAACTTACTGAGAAGGTCGCGGGCCGATATGCGTGACAGATCGACTCAAGGGACGCGGTCAATGCGCCAATCGCTATCAGGTACAACAAGCTGGGTGGATTCTAACCGGGCCTCTGGCTCAGCGTGCTAAGACCGGGATATTTGGACATCGCATTCCATGCGACTGCAGCAGCAGACCCCAGCGCGCTGTGTGTTGGCATTGTAACTCGCATGGAGTTTTGATCTCTGACTGATAAAGGAGGTTGGATGGTCTCAATGCGCGGAGCGCCGCAATGGCAGCATTCCGATGGGCACTTCACGCATCGGCCTTGGAGTTTTGACGAACAAATACAGCCAAGGCTCGCAGGCGCGGCAGCGGTTTCAATAGAAAGCTCGTGTCACGCCCGCACCACCGCTAATGATTTGCCGGGCCGGACGTGACTCTCCACTTTATAAAGAGCAAGAACGGTCTGAACAAGCGACCAGTTAATACTCCCTGCGAAGATTTAAACTGGAACGAACATTGTCAAGAAGTTCCATTACTCGCATGGCCTCTGCCGAAGTGGCGGGCGCCGGCCAAGAGGCTCTCGCATCGGCATTGGGAAAGAGCAAGGCCTCCATCTCGTCGGCGAATACGTCCATTCCGTCTGAGGTAAGCTTTACATGTTCCGAAGCAGCTTGACTCGGAGCTGACTGCCATCCCCACCGGGGTCCGACTAGATAACTCTGAGCCCCGTAGCTGCGATTCCTTCCGGTAACTATGCCGTAGCCGTCGGTGCCATGAACGGCCATGCGGAACGCACTTCTCCAATGAACGATCGAGACATGCAAAGAGATGGATACATCTTTTCCGCGAAGAACAATATTGACGTCTTCTTCAACCCCTGTCTTCCAGAAGCCAGACCAACTGGCGCCGCCTGAACACTCCAGGCCGTCGGGAGCCAACAACAAACATAGATCCAGAAGATGAATGCCCGGATCGATAAGGCACCCGCCTCCTGCACGCTCCTGGTTGAGTTTCCAGGTCTTTTCCTGGCCCGGGAAACACCCGTGCCCGAGCAGGAACTCGATGGATATCGGTTGTCCAAAGGTTCCGCTTTGAGAGTCCTTGATCAATTGCCGAATCCCTGGGTAAAAGCGGTAGTTAAATCCGACCTTCAGGCGTTCGCCACCTGCCTGGAACAGCTTGGCGGCTTCACGGAGTCCTCGTCCCATCGGTTTTTCGATGAGCACATCTCCGCGGCATTCAAGCGCTTTCAAAGCAACCTCGACAGTGATGTCATGCGGCAAGGCGATCACGACGAGATCGAAGTCGTCAGCCAGAAATGATTCAAGGCTCGAATGTCCCTTGGTCTGGTAATCATTCGCTGCTTTTTCCGTCAACTCTTTACTAACATCGAACACTCCGCCAATGGCGACCGGGAGTCCCTTTTCCGAAAGCTTCTTGATCGCATCCAGCCGCTCGCGTCCAATCAATCCTGCGCCAACTACGCCGACTCTCTTCATTCCACCCTCCTCAACTTCCACAAATCTCTCTTCTCAGGTACTTTTCCGTTGTTGAGATAGGATGCCCATTCGTCGCGAACATGTACGAAGCCCCCTGAAAACCCTACCGATTCGGCGTTCACGAATTCGCGGGCGAATCCGACCGGCTCATCCATTGCAACTGTAGTCTTGACATATCCGCCGTGGGCCCGAACCGCCGCGAGGATATCGGTATCCACAGCGCCGGGCGCGAGAATGGCGACTGCGAAATCCCCCTCGTCCTTCAAATCTTCGTGAAGGTTCTCAACCGCGCGAACAAGCGCTGTTTTGGATGCAGCATATGCGGGGAACATCGGATAGGCGTACGCCGCACCCCCGCCTGCAAAAAACACGAAGCGTCCGAATCGATGTTCGCGCATCGATCCAAGAACCGCCTGGGCGACGGCAAGGTTACCCAACACGTTGGTCCGAAATGTTGAGTCCCAATCCTTTAGGGAAGTCGAAGCAAGCGTGCCGGCAGGGCCAAGTGCGCCTGCAGCCATAACTGCTCCTATGCGCTGGAAGGGTTTTCCCGCGAGCCACTCTGTGACTCTCGAGCCTGCTTCTTCGAAGCTTGCAAGATCGACGCGGAGGGCTGAGGCTTGGCCTCCGGCTGAGCGAATTTCCTCCGCTGTGTGTTCGGTGGAAGCGCTGCGTGATATGCAAAGTACGAACGATCCTTGCTTTCCGATTTCGAGTGCAATGCTCTTGCCAATTCCTCGAGCTGCGCCAGTGACAACAACAAGGTCAGGTTTCTTGCCTGTGGTCAAGGGACCTCCGATGTCAGGTTGTAGAGTATGGTTCTAAATCATGTAATAGGCAATGTTAACAACTGATATGAATATCGAATGCAGCACACCATGAACAGTCTCCATGCCACAAATACCCATGGTGTGCTCGTACTTGTCGCGGCTATGCTGCTGAAAAAGGAGCTGCCGAGAGGCTTCGCGGGCTACTGTCGCCCCTGGAACTACTTCCGCCCACCGCACGAGTCGGAGCATTGCCAAACGAACTCTTGCGCAGTCGATTGGCCTGGTGGCGCGATGCCAGATGCAGGGAATGCCGCTGGGCGAACACCATCAGACTCATCCGGTCTTCCACCTCAAGCTTGCTGAAGACAGATGTGAGGTGGTGGCAAACCGTAGTCTCGGAGATGGAAAGATCACTTGCTATCTTCTTGTTTCGATAACCACGGCAAACAAGTTCCACGATCTCGAGTTCGCGCTGAGTAAGCCATTCCAACCTGCGCCTATCCAGCTCGAGCGGGTTCGTGGGCGACAAAGTGTATTCAAGAACAGACTCGGTAGTGGTACGATCCATCCAGATACCACCCTTCGCTACCTTCCATACCGCCCTGCGAATTGTTGCGGGAAGGCTGGTCTTCGAGAGCGCGCCGCGAGCTCCCATTTCAAGCGCTATGCGGCAATCACGTGCCCCGGGGGTCTGCATGAGAAAGAGTATCTGCGTCGAGCGGCTAAGAGCGCCAACCACTTTTGCTGCGTCATGGTCCTGTGCAATAAGGTCCCAGTCGACCAGCGTGACATCGGGCGGCAAGGCGTCGGATGCGATCACCAAAGCTGCAAGCGATGACCTCTCCTGCACAATCACGACTCGTTGATCGTCCTGAAATACTTTCGCCAGCCCAATGGCTATCAAGGGATGGTGACTGACAATAGCGAGTCGAGTAATCGAATCCTGGCTGTTCATTGGAAGGAACCTCCACAAGCGCGTTTCGGTAGCGAAGAGATACATGTGTTTGTTTGCATTGCGCGTTGCGCTATGCAATTCGGAAATCTAGTTAGAGTACTTCAAGCATATGGACGTCCATGCGTTGAACCGGCGCGAGCCAGTTCTGTTGCAACGTAAGATCGTCCTCAAGAGATTCCTAGAGCGGCATCAGGATGCTGAAAAGGGGAAGGACTGCATCGATGCACTCTACGTTGAATCGTGATGTTAATTCACTCTAACCTTGGAAGTATCGGATTTACAATAGGATAAACATACATTTCGCGTGGTCGTAATATACTAGATGTTTTTACTTTCGTTTTCGGGGTCGGAATGTAACCCACCGGCCTTGTCATATCAGGAGATTCCTCCCGTGCCAGTTGCGTTGGCGATTGACCTTTCAATAACACAAACACACCGGTAGAGTTGAAAACATTGCGAGCATCGTTTAGGTACTTGACAGCGGAAGGAAGAGTTCGATAATCTCCACTCGTAATATCCTAACACCTTAGACGAAGATCGACTTTCCGCGACAAAAGATGTGAATCTGGACAAGGTTTTGTTTATGTTCGCGGAGATGGTTCGAATGTCTGCTTTGCAGTACGTTTATACCTTCCGAGTAAAGTTCTGACGCCAAAATAGACAGAAAATGAGTTGGCGCGATCAAAAAGTCCATGCATAATGACGAATGGGCGTCGGTCATGAATTGTAATGTATCGCCTCTCGTTTGATTGAAAGTGCGTTCGATTCTGGCTGCGCAAGTCGATAAGACCGCTATGATATAGCGATATAGCGCAGGTCAAGATGATTTTCTGCAGTATGCGCTTCCTGGCTACAAACGCTTAGTGGGTGCTGAACTGCAGTCTGCAGCGCCAAATGAGCAAGTGTATGGCGCAGAGCATATGGATTTTGTAATCGAGTGTGAGATTGCCGGACTCGCTTGCTCGGCGCCTCTTTTAATAAATCGCTTAGAAATGTAAAGGGAGGGATGGATGCACGAGGTCAATCGAATGCTCTCGTTATCTACTCCGGCAATAGAACTGGAGTCGGAAGAACGTCACCTGCATGAGCCTTCCCTCATAGGGCCGATGAAGCGCGCAAAGGCGGCACAGCTCTTCGCGTCGAATAAAGTGAGGGCGGCGTTATGGATGGTAGTGGCTTTTGGTGCCTTGACTCTTTTTTGGTTTTTCAGAATTCGCAATATTTACGTCGAGGAACAATTTTCCGAGATCGCGAGTTCTGCGTGGATGTTTCATCCGCATTTCATCGACTGGTTCATCAAGCCATTCAGCCTGTATCGAATGGACTATCCTGACTGGAATAGTCTCTACAGGAGCTTTATCCGGCCCTCGGAGTGCACGCAGTACTACTTACTGTCTCTGTTGTTCGGATCGAAGTACTCGTGCTTTCTGTTCGCCAACTATTTCTACCAGGCAGGCACGTGCGCGCTGACATTCTATATTGCTGCCGAGATCCTAGGGTTGGAGGCGTGGTTCTCGCATCTTGCGGCACTTCTAGTGTTCCTGTCTCCCGCGTACGGGCAGCAACAACTGTTCCTGATCAGTTTCGCAGTTGATCCGATGGCAGGGTTCTTTATCGTGGCGGCGAGTGTTTTTTTCTTGAAGAGACGCTATCTGCCGGCCTGGATAATGATCGCGGTTGCCGTGGGAGCAAAGGAACCGGCATGGCCCGTAGCGATCGTCATGGGGATCGCACTCTTGCGCGAGTCGGAATGGTCGCGGTTACGGCGATTGGCCGGAATCGTCGCATTCTGTGCGCCTGTGATGATTGTGTTGGCTCTGCGCGCCTACGCGTTCGGGATTGCCGGAGCATTGTCCTCCGATGAGGGGGGCGGTGGAGGACAGGGGGCAAGCTCTGGCATTCTGGACAAACTGTTTGAGGCTGTCGAGAAGTGGCCATTCGGAGTTCTGATGCATTCCCAGCAATACGATCCAAGGATTCTATCCACATTTCGCGCAGTGGGGTTCGCGGTGGACACGATCGTATGGGGCACCATTCTGGTCAGTGCGATCCTTTGGCTTCGAGGGGTCATCGCACCCAGAGGCAAGGAGAGCAAGCTTCGAGGACGCATTGTGTCTTTGATGGAGAAGGGTGGGTTCGCCACCCAGACGGTGTTGATCCTAGCTGCCGGCAGTCTCGTCTTCCCGATGCGATTCAATGGCGATCCGAGGTATGGGGCAGCAACCTATCCGCTGGTGCTGCTGGGATGTGGAATCGTTCTCTCGCACGTTGACAGCGCGTGGAAGCGATGTGTGGCTATGCTGTTGGTGTGTTCCATCGGCGTGTATGGATCCGTACTTCGCATCAGTGATCTGACGCATGGGAGAAATGTGTTTCGTGCGGAATGGGAACTGGTGGCAGGCTATAGAGAGGCAATCAGAGAAGCTGGATCCCATCCGCTCTTTGTGGTAGACGATGCGACAGGCGGTGAAATTAACAGCGAGGCCATCCAGCAATTCTACGGACCTCAAGCCAAGGTGGTTCGTGTGAACGATCTCTTCAAGGACAGGGACTGTCTGATCCTCACGGACAAGGAAAATTCGCCAATCCATATTGCAGTCAACGCCTGGCGTGGAAATGACGATGGGATTCACATACATTCCGTGATTACAGGTTGCGGAGCGCATAACTTCCTTGGTGTTCCAAGGCTTCCGGAGGGTCTGCTTGTTCGATCGGATCTTGGATTTCGCCTGCGCTATGAACTGGATCCGCGGTCGTCTCCACAGCCGACTTCGGGGAAGCCGCGTGTACTCGATGCAGTTATCGAGAATGCTCCGGCAGACGCGATTATCGTTGCTCCCGATTTCAAGCATCACAGTTATAAGGTCATTCCGCTGTCGTAGCAGCCCAAGACATTTCATCGCAGGCATGGGGCGCGAGAATTACGAGGCGTTAGAGAGACGACCTTGAGGCGAGTACGGGACTCGGCGCGGGACGAGGGTCGGACGCCAGGCGACCACGAACTGATTGCCGCGCGCGTTGCGAAGCTCTTCCTGCGGGAGAGCAAGCTGCCTCCATCGGAAGTCGCTCATCTCAATGAACCGAATGCCAATGCTTTCGCGGCCGGGGATGGCCAGCGTAACTTTGGCGATGAGAGTGATTATTCCACGCATGGCAGGGAACCGGATGAAGATCCGTGCCGCAAACCACGATCTGGAGTCGTTCACTTAGAACATGTCTGCTATCTGAGGACGCATCGCCCTATTATCCAGGATAGTTGGAATTCTCCGTGAGGGGCATAAGACATATTATCCAGAGCAACGTATAAGTATACTAGGAACGATATCTCTAAATGCACTGCCAGGCGCAGACTTGAGATGTGTTAGGAAGTGCGATTGAGCCCCATCGTTAGGGGAGAGAACGTCGGGGCTCAATCGCTTTTCTATTCATATTAGGTGCCATAGATAGGAAATTCTATGAGTGAACTTCGGCGCCGAGGGGAAGAGCTCGCGGAGAGCACAGCGCAAATCGGATTTGCGAGAATTGATGCAAGGTAAGCAAGCGCGCAAAAGATCACTTAGTAAATTCATACTACCCGCGTCAACGGGGGCCGCACGGGATTGTCAGTTGTTACTAAGATGCATAGTACCTCAAGGTCAAGAACATTTCCATAAATTTTTCCTAAAAAGGACTGTGGATAATTCTTCTTGCCGACAAATTGTCCTGGAGTGTGGCGATCATCTCCTTGCCCAACAAAAGGGAACACCGATCGCACCAAGAGGAAGCTACCGGACCTTCGGTGCCGGACAGGTTGCGCTTGCAGACGGCTCAGGGTTACACGTATATTTAGCCGGCACAGTGCCACAATGCATCGAGTAGATGCGCTTCGAGCAAATACAAAGAGAATTGATCCGCTTGTCGAGTGCAGGCACTTGGTAACCGACAGCAGGTCAATCTTACGAAGGAGCGCCTACGGAATTGAAGGTTGGTTTCAGCGCATGTTTTCCAATGCGCAGTTTGCGACGTGTGAGGACCGGGCGTCAGTGTGCAGTGTCCTTTCTTTGTGTATGTGGCAGAAGCGACCTCGCTGGTCGCCGCGTCGGTGGCACAGGCAATGGCTTCATGGCCATTTTTCTGGAAGGGGTGCTGGCAGAATCGTAGGCTTTGTCGCCGGCGGTCGCTTGGCGACTCATCGAGCAAGCATCCAGCCGGCGCAGCTTCCATCTTCTGCTGGTTTCAGCTTGCCGCAATCCGCCGCGGCGAACATTCCTTTCACCGCCCAGAATCTGCTTTGGGCAAGCAATTGGGTGATCCTGACATTTTTTCGGATGTATATGGATTTGCGGCAGTTGCATTGGCATATTGCATGCCGCTCTTCTTTGGGCACACCGCTGAAGGTCGCGTAAAGACTGATATAGTAGATGAGGCGGTCGAATCAATTTCTGCCACGGCGTGCTGAATCCTTGCGCAGTTCTTCAGCAAAGAAACGTGACCGGCTACTTAGGCTTGCTGATTTCAAAGAGGATAGCGCACCTTGCACCGAATCGATTGAATCCACTCCCCGGAGACCCGATGCAGGCGATCTTAGCGCTCGAAGACGGGCGCATCTTCCGAGGCCACGGCTATGGCGCACCTGGCGAATGCCAGGGAGAAGTCGTTTTCAATACATCTCTCACCGGCTATCAGGAAATTGCTACCGACCCCTCCTATTCTGGCCAAATCGTAGTCCTCACCAATCCCCAGATCGGCAATTACGGCACAAATCAGGCAGACAACGAGTCGGCGAAGCCGTACATCGAGGGCCTCATCGTGCGTGAGTTCTCGCCCATCAGCTCCAACTGGCGCTCCGAGCAGGTCACCGACGAGTACATGGAGCGCTACAAGGTTCCGGTGCTGGCCGAGATCGACACCCGCGCCCTGGTGCGCCACCTGCGCACCCACGGCGTGATGCGCGGCGTCATCTCCACCATGGAGAGCGACACCGACAAACTGGTCGCCCGTGCCCGCAGCCTGCGCAAGATGGACGGTACGGACCTCGCCAAAGTGGTTTCCACCAAGGCCATCTACACCTTCGACAAGGAAGATAGCCTCAACCAGAGCGGCGATCCTTACCTCGCCACGGGTTTTCTCCAAAAGGAAGAAGCGCGCGAGCGCCTCCATGTCGTCGCGTACGACTTCGGCATCAAGCACAATATCCTGCGCATGCTGGTGCGCGAGGGAATGCGGGTCACCGTGGTTCCCGCCCAGACAAAGGCAGAAGATGTGCTGGAGATGAAGCCCGACGGCGTCTTCCTCAGTAACGGCCCCGGCGATCCCGAGCCGGTGGACTACGCGGTGCGCGCCATCAGGCAGTTTCTCGGCCGCGTCCCGGTCTTCGGCATCTGCCTCGGGCATCAGCTCACCGGACTAGCCCTGGGCGGCAAGACCTACAAGCTCAAGTTCGGCCATCACGGCGGCAATCACCCGGTCAAGAACATGGTCACTGGCAAGGTGGAGATCACGGCGCACAATCACAACTTCGCCGTCGATCCGGACTCGATCAATCCAAGCGAAGTGGAACTGACCCACGTCGACCTGAACGATCAAACGCTGGAAGGCCTGCGCCACAAAACGCTCCCGCTCTTCAGTGTCCAGTACCATCCGGAAGCCGCACCCGGCCCGCACGACTCCAACTACCTCTTCCGCGACTTCCGCAACCTCATCGAGGAGTGGAAGGGATGAGGCATTTCTTCCCAGTCCTGGCAATTCTGGCAGGGCTGGGGAGTTCTATTTCCTTCGCTCAGGGCAATCAGCAAGATCCTTTCACTCGTTATCTGGCTGGGATAAAGGCCGGCAAGCCGGAACCTGCCTTGGTGCGGTTTGCTGGGGGTTGCGGGTTGGATGTTGCGAAGGATGAGCCGAGATATGCGGTTGGACCTGGGAGCGCGCTGACTTTGGTCAAAGACCTGTCGAGAGGTCTGCGTAAGGTGGAGACTGACTTCTATTCGACGGCTGAAGCTTGGGTTGAAAAGGACAGAGTGTTGGTGGAGTTTTGGGCAAACAGTGATGATGTTGGCTCAGAAGTGCGTTTCCTGAAATGCTTTGCCAATAACAAGTTATTGCAAGCCGAAGTGATCAGTTGGGATGTCCCAGCGGTTCAATCTCAAAAGGTCGAGATATGGGGTTATTCCCGGCGATGGGAACGCGATGCAAACGAGCGAATGCAGCGCACCAAAGTTGAATTTGTGGATGGAGGCGAGACGCCAATCCTCAGACCAAAACTGGATGCTGACGACCGGAAGAGCCTTTTGTGGGCTCCCCCCTTGGGGCCACTCACAGAACTGAAGCTGCCCGCGTCGATGTTGCGATGAGTTGATGTTTTGAAAGGGCACGGCTTTAGCCGTGCCGCATACGAGCACAAAATGACCGGGCTTTAGCCCCCGAGGGATGGTTTTGAAACCCGCACGCGAACCCGCTACGAACAACACGCAGACCTATTTCGTCACGTCCAAAACGTGGGAAGGTCGCGCATTGTTCCAAGCGGAACCGTGGGCGAGGCTTTTCTTCCAAACCCTGCTCCTTTATCGCGGCAAGAATTATCTGCTGCACGGTTTTGTACTGATGCCCGATCATTTCCATCTTTTGATCTCGCCCGTTGATGCGCTGGAACATGCGGTGCAGTTGATCAAGGGAGGTTTCTCCTTCCGGGCGAAAAAGGAATTCGGATCGAATGCGGAGATCTGGCAACGGGGTTTTGCGGACCATCGGATTCGCGATTGGGAAGACTACGACAAGCACCTCCATTACATCCATGGGAATCCGCTCAACAGACATCTGTGCGAACGGGCGGAGGAGTATCGGTACTCGTCTGCTTATCCGGGCTGGAAGCTGGACCCCATCCCTCAGGGGCTAAAGCCCACGGAGGTTTTTGGGGCGCATAGCGGCACGGCTAAAGCCGTGCCCTTTCAAAACAGCGGCCTCGCAGGAGGTAGGTGTGAAGCCGCACCCGTTCAAAACACGCCCCCTGAACTCGACTTGCAAAGCACAATGAAGGTTGCAGCTTTGAAAGGGCACGACTTTAGTCGTGCCGAAAGCGCACATCCCAAAATCTCAGGGGCTTTAGCCCCCGAGGGAGGGAAGCGATGAAAACCAAGAACCGCCAGACGATTCGATTGTTTTCTCTTTCCTTGCTTTTCCTCTTTTGCTTGCTGGACTCTTTTGGGGCTAGGGCAAAGGCCGATTGCGTCTATAAGACCCTCCATCTTTCCAATGTCCATGGTGCCGCAGTAGATTTCATGGGGCATCCGATCGCAGAGGCAGTTGTTTCTCTGTCAAAAAAGGGAAGCGAAGCCATCGAGACAAAAACGGATGCGATGGGTCGGTTTTCCTTCAGTGGCATTTCGGGTCATTATGATTTTTCGGTCAAGGCAAAAGGCTTTTCAGATGCCTGGTCCCCAGTCGATGCCGGGTTCGATATCCGAAATTTGTTCCACTCAAACACTCTCCGCGTAATCGTTTCTGTCGGCTCCCCAGTTTGCCCGACACTGACCACAAGCAAAAAAGAATTCCAGAACAAGATCGCTGCCTACAACAGGCAGTACAAGGGAATCGACCAAACAAATGCCACGCAGAAATGACATTCAGAAGATTTTGGTGATCGGCTCGGGGCCGATTGTGATCGGCCAGTCCGCCGAGTTCGATTACTCCGGCACGCAGGCCTGCAAGGCTCTCAAGCAGGATGGCTTCGAGGTGGTGTTGGTCAACTCCAACCCCGCCACCATCATGACCGATCCCGACCTGGCCGACCGCACTTACGTCGAGCCGCTGACTCCCGCTTATGTCGAGGAGATCATTCGCATCGAGTCGGAAATGCTGGCTGCCGTCCCCGGCTCCGGCAAGTTCGCCCTGCTGCCCACCGTCGGTGGACAGACCGCGCTCAATCTCGCCGTCGATCTGGCCGATGCCGGCATCCTCGACAAGTACAACGTCGAGATGATCGGCGCCAAGCTCGAAGCCATCAAGAAGGCCGAAGACCGCCTTCTCTTCAAGGACGCCATGCTGCGCATCGGCCTGGAAGTCTCGAAGTCGGCGCTGGTGAACAACCTGCGCGACGGCCTCGAATTCGCCAGCAAGATGGGCTTTCCGGTGCTCATCCGTCCCAGCTTCACTCTGGGCGGCTCCGGCGGCGGCATCGCCTATAACCGCGAAGAGCTGATGGAGATCCTGGCGCGCGGTCTCGATCTTTCTCCCGTCCACGAGTGCCTTATCGAAGAGAGCGTGCTGGGCTGGAAGGAATACGAGCTCGAGGTCATGCGCGATCTCGCCGACAACGTCATCATCATCTGCTCCATTGAGAACTTTGACCCCATGGGCGTCCACACCGGCGACTCCATCACCGTGGCCCCGGCACAGACCCTCACCGATCGCGAGTACCAGAAGATGCGCGACGCAGCCATCGCCGTTATGCGCGAAATCGGCGTCGAAACCGGCGGTTCGAATGTGCAATTTGCCGTCAATCCTGTGGACGGCCGCATGACCGTGATCGAGATGAATCCGCGCGTGTCACGCTCCTCCGCTCTTGCATCCAAAGCAACAGGTTTTCCCATCGCCAAGATCGCCGCAAAGCTGGCGGTCGGCTACACGCTCGACGAGATTCCCAACGACATCACGCGCAAGACCCCAGCCTGCTTCGAGCCGACGATTGACTACGTCGTCGTCAAGATCCCCAAGTGGCAGTTCGAAAAGTTCCCCGGCTCCGACGACACGCTTGGCCCGCAGATGAAGTCGGTCGGCGAAGTCATGGCCATGGGCCGCACCTTCAAGGAAGCGCTGATGAAGGCCTGGCGTGCTCTCGAAACCGGCAAGAAGACCGGCGCAGAAATCCTGGAGCCGCGCCGCCTGACGCAGATGCTGGTCACCCCCAAGCCCGAGCGCCTTGGCTACGTCCGTTACGCCTTCGAGCGCGGCATGAGCGTGCGCGAAGTGGCCCGTCTCACTGGCATGGATCCATGGTTCCTGCACCAACTCCGCGAGATCACCGTCGCGCAAATGGAGATCGCGCAAACCACCCCGGAGACCATCTCTACCGAGCGGTTGCGCCAGTTGAAGCGCCTCGGCCTCAGCGACGAGCGCATCGCCACCGAGTGGAAGCTCGACGGCCACCCCGGCATCCAGCAGGTTAGGGAACTGCGCGAGGCCAAGGGCATCATCCCGGTCTTCAAGCTGGTGGATACCTGCGCCGCCGAGTTCGAGTCCATGACGCCCTACCTCTACTCCACCTACGACGAGGAAGACGAAGCGCCCCCGACCACCAAGAAGAAGGTCATCATTCTCGGCTCCGGGCCAAACCGCATCGGGCAGGGAATCGAGTTCGATTACTGCTGTTGCCATGCCTCTTTTGCGCTTCGCGAAGACGGCTTTGAGACCATCATGGTCAACTGCAACCCGGAGACCGTCTCCACTGACTACGACACCAGCGACCGGCTCTACTTTGAGCCTTTGGTGTTGGAAGACGTGCTGGCTGTCTACAACCACGAAGCGGCGGCGGGAGCGGAGATCGGAATGATTGTCCAGTTCGGCGGCCAGACGCCCCTGAACCTGGCCCAGCGCCTGAAGGCGGCCGGCGTGCCCATTATCGGCACTTCGCCTGATTCCATTGATCTGGCTGAAGACCGCAAGCGCTTCGGCGCGCTGCTCGACGAACTCAACATCCCCATGCCCACCGGCGGCACCGCGACCAGCGTAGAAGAGGCGCTGGCTATCGGCGAGCGTATCGGCTACCCGGTTCTCGTCCGTCCCAGCTACGTGCTCGGGGGCCGCGCCATGGTCATTTGCTACGACTCCAAAGAAGTGATGCGCTACATGAAGGAAGCGGTCGAGTACTCCCAGGAGAGACCCGTGTTAGTCGATCACTTCCTGGAAAACGCCATCGAAGTGGACGTCGACGCGCTCTGCGACTCCGAAGACGTGATCATCGCCGGCATCATGCAGCACATCGAAGAGGCCGGCATTCACTCCGGCGACTCCTCCTGCGTGCTGCCCTCGGTCGATATTCGTGAAGAGACGCTGAACGTCCTGCGCACTTACACCCGCAAGCTTGCCCTCGCGCTCAAGGTCGTCGGCCTGGTCAATCTGCAGTTCGCCATCCAGCGCGACGCCGAGGGCAACGATCATGTCTACGTAATCGAGGTCAACCCCCGCGCCTCGCGTACCGTGCCGTACGTCTCCAAAGCTACCGGTATCCCGTTGGCCAAGGTCGCCAGCCGCCTCATGACCGGCCGCAAGCTGAGCGAGTTGCTGCCAAAACAGTTGGCCGGCGGCAAGGATCTCGAGACTGGCAGCCACTACTACGTCAAATCGCCCGTCTTCCCCTGGAACAAGTTCGCCGGTGTCGATACCGTGCTCGGTCCTGAAATGCGTTCCACCGGCGAGGTGATGGGTGTGGCCGCCAATTTCGGCGAAGCTTTTGCCAAGGCTCAGCTCTCTGCCGGACAGGTGCTGCCCAGCGGTGGCACGGTCTTCTTCAGTGCCAACGATCCGGACAAGGAAGCAGCCGGGGAGTTGGCCAAGCGCTTCGTGCATCTTGGCTTCCGGATTGTGGCCACCGAAGGAACAGCCGACGTTCTGGAGAAGGCCGGGCTCACCGTCGAGCGCGTCTTCAAGGTCAAGGAAGGCCGCCCCAACGTGGTCGATCTCATCAAGGGCGACCGCATTCAGCTCATCGTCAACACCCCTCGTGGGCAGGATACCTTCTTCGACGAAAAGGCCATCCGCCGCGCCGCCGTGCTGGCCCGCATTCCCACCATCACCACCATTGCCGCCGCACGAGCCGCAGTGGAGGGAATCGCCGCCATCCAGCAGAAGCAGACCACCGTTTACGCGTTGCAGCACCTGCACGCTCTGACCATTGGATAGATTGGATAATTTGACTCCGGCCCAGCCGCACCAACGGCTGGTTCGTGGATATTCAACAGGCAGGCTAACCTATGACGGAAGAAGAAACGCAGGCGACACTCGACTCCCTCCAACAGGGAGCCAGCGCCTTGCAGGCCGCCTTGACAGGCGTCGGCGAAGCCATGGCGCAACGCGTCCCCGGTCCGGGCCGCTGGTCGATTCTGCAGTGCGTCGAACACATTGCTCTGACTGAGGATTTTCTCTTCGCTTCCATCGTCTCGGCCAACGCTGCGACGACCCCGCTGGTCAATACCGACAGGGAAGCGCGCATTGCGACCCGCGGCGCGGACCGCAGCCGGCATGTGGAAGCTCCAGAGGGCGTTCGGCCACGCGGCAGCTTTCACAGCACCGATCAGGCTCTGCGGCATTTCCTCGACTGTCGCGAAATGACGCTCGAATACGTAGACGCGCATTCAACAGAGGACCTGCGCTGCCTCGTCACTTCCCATCCGCTCTTCGGCGCAATGAATGTCTACGAGGTTCTTCTTCTGATGGCGGTACACGTCCAGCGCCACGTCAGCCAGACCCAGGAGATCAAGGGCGAACTCTCCTGAACTGCGCAGCTACTCTTCAAACTCGGACTTGCTCTTCTTCCGCGCCAGCGCGGCGCCAATCGAATAGCCGATCAGCGAAGCGGCCGGCCAGGTCGCAAAGAACGGTCCGTTGTTGTCGATCAGTCCGCTAGGCGCTGGAAAGCTGAAAAGTGTCCGGGCAATCCGTTCTGAAGCCTCGCAGCGATCGCACAGGCCCGGGCCGGTCGGCAAATCCAGCAACCAAAGGCAGAAAAGCAGAATCCAGACGGTCCCCAGCAGCCAGACAATGGTTGCCATCTCGCTCTGCCAGAAACGCGATACCAGGTACCCCGACAGCGCAGGCAGCAAGAGCGACAATGCCAGAATCACCCACTGCGAGGTCGAAGGCGGATTCAGAACATACCCCACGAACATCAATCCGAGCCAGGTACCCAGTGCCAACAGCACATGCAGCACAAACGACCCGGCCTGGCTGGCAAGCTTCGCCACAAATTGATCTTCCTCTGAGATGTTCGTCTCCATGCGATCGGCTCCTCGACTGAATTTCGAATCAGGATTTCGTACCAGGACAATTTTGTTTAAAGATACACTCCACCCTTCCGACGGGCCAAAACGGCGCCAATCCGTAGCCAGCCGTTGCGCACAACCCTCTTCCGGATCAGGTGGCTCTAAAATGACAGTATGTTGATCGAAGGCATCTATGCTGCTGTCCCCACTCCCTTTTACCCGGACGAACGGGTCTATTTCCGCAAGCTCGAAGCCAACATGGCGCGCTACTCCCGCACCCTTCTGTCGGGCATGGTAGTCCTCGGGTCAACGGGCGAAGCGGTCATGCTCGACGATGCGGAATCCCACGACGTTCTGAGGGTTGCGATCGAGGCCACAGCGCCGGAGAAAGTAATGATCGCCGGCGTAGGCCGTCAAAGCGTCAAAGCTACCATCGAGCTGGCGGAAGAGGCCGCGCGCCTGCGCTACGATGCCGTTCTTGTGCGGACCCCCACTTACTATGCCGGCAGCATGTCCCGCTCTGCCGTGCTGCTTTACTTTCAAAGCATCGCCGACCGTTCGCCGCTGCCCGTCATCCTCTACAGCATCCCCAAATTTGTGCCCTATCCCATGCCTGTGGACGTGGTAGCCGAGCTGGCGCAGCACCCCAACATCGTCGGCCTCAAGGACTCCACCGGCAACGTCGACCGCATGCGCGAACTCGTTGCCGCCACGCAGAACGCACCCCGCCGAATCGCGACAGTCACTCCGGTCTTTGAGGCCGCCACGGCGCGCATGCTGGCCCCGGTTGCCGAGCCCTCTGGAGCCTTCGTCTCGGCTGCCCAACTGACAGGCGGCCCAGCCGTCACGGTCGCGCCCGCTGCCCCCGCGCTCAAGACCCGTACCAAAGAAGTTGGATTCCAGGTCCTCACCGGCTCCTCCGGCACCCTGATCGAGTCCCTGGAAGCTGGCGCTGCTGGAGCCGTTCTGGGCTTTGCCGCCTGCGCCCCGCAGGCGTGCCAGGACGTCTACTTTGCCTGGAAGGATCACGACCTCAAACTCGCCCGCGAAAACCAGAAGCGCATCGCCGTTCCCAGCGAGCGGATCGTCGGACAGCTCGGCATCGGCGGCGTCAAATACGCCTGCGACTTCAATGGCTATTTCGGCGGTCGCGCCCGCTCTCCGCTCCTTCCGCTCACTGCGGACCTTAAAGCAGAGGTTGAAGGGTTGCTGAAGGAGATTCGCAGCTAGTGCCGTGTCCCGTTTTTTCGTAATTTCACCCCCAACTTTGGGTGCCCCATGTCCCTCGCTTTTGGGGACATGGGAAAGCACAAATCCAAGCGGTTTTGCCCATTGAGGATTGAATACCATGAAAGCAGGATGGGGAGTCTGGATGTTCGCAGCATTGGCCGCCAGTTCCGTCGCTTCTCTGGCCGCGCAACAGCCGGTCGCTCCGGCTCCTCTTCAATGGGCAATCGAGCTGCACGGCGGTGCGGGTGTCATCGAACGCGCCAAGATGACTCCTGAAAAGGAGACGGCTTACCGCGCATCCTTAGGCGAGGCCCTCGATGCCGGCGCGAAAGTTCTCCACCACGGCGGCTCTTCGCTCGACGCGGTCGAGACCGTGATCCGTATTCTCGAGGACGATCCGCTCTTCAACGCCGGTCGTGGCGCAGTCTTTTCCGCGGACGGCAAAAATGAGCTTGACGCCGCCATCATGGACGGGGCCACTCTCAAAGCAGGCGCGGTGGCCGGAGTCACCCGCACCCGTCACCCCATCAGCCTGGCCCGCGCGGTCATGGAGAAGTCGCCCCACGTAATGCTGATCGGGCCGGGCGCTGATTCATTTGCTGCTCAGAACGGCCTGGAAATGGTGGATCCCGCATACTTCTTCACCGAGAACCGCTGGAAGTCCCTGGTCGAGCAGTTGCAGAAGGAAGGCCGCCCCGTTCCGCAGCGACCAGCCGGAGTTCCCGAACCGCCACCTGCCACGCCGCCAACCAAGCCTTCCGTAGCCATTCAGGTCGATGAATCGCCCGGCGCACACATCCACGGCACCGTCGGTGTGGTCGCGCTCGACCGTCAGGGGAACATCGCTGCCGGAACATCCACAGGCGGACTGCAAGCCAAAATGCCTGGCCGCGTCGGCGATTCACCCATCATCGGCGCAGGCACGTACGCCTCCAACGCCTCTTGCGCCGTCTCCGCAACGGGCTCCGGCGAGTTCTTCATCCGCCTCGGCGTGGCCCGCGAAGTCTGCAATCTGGTGGCCTTCAAGGGTCTTCCGTTGCAGGAAGCTGCCGACCAGGTCATCCACAAGGAGCTTGAAGCGCTCCACGGCGACGGCGGTGTCATTGCTGTTACCCCCGACGGCCAGCTTGCCTGGAGCTTCAACACCCCCGGCATGTTCCGCGCCCGGGTCCGTGAGGGCGGCAAGCCTACAATCGCCATCTACAACGACGAGCCATAGCTTCCGCGCCGCCGCAGACGCCATTATAGTTGTACCCATGTTGAACTCCGGCGTAGCTCTCCGCATATGCCTCGCGCTCGCTGTCCTCGCCTTGCCGTTCTGCGCAATTGCGCAGCAACCGGCGTCCATCGTCGTCCTCCACGCCTCACGCCTTCTGCAAATCGACACCGGCAACCTCCTCCAACCTGGCGAGGTTTTGGTCCAGGGCGAGATCATCACCGCGGTCGGGACCACGGTGGAGCATCCCCAGGGCGCGCGGATCATCGATCTGGGCGACGTAACCCTGATGCCCGGCCTCATCGACGCGCACGTGCACCTCTTTCTGCATCCCGGCGCGGAAGACCTGCAGACGGTCGAGGAGTCCATCCCCTGGCGCACTATTCTTGCCGAGCAGGCCGCCAAGGCCGACTTGCTGGCAGGATTCACCGCCGAGCGCGACATGGGCACCGAGGGCGCTGGCTCCGCCGACACCGCCCTGCGCAACGCCATCGACCAGGGCCTGATTCCCGGCCCCCGCCTGCGCGTCAGCGGCAATGCCATCGATATTCTTGGCGGCCACGAAGACGCCAATCACTTCAACCCCGCGCAGCACATCCTCTCCAATGCCGATTACGCCAACAGCGCCGATCAGCTCCGCGAAGTCATGCGCGCACAGCACAAGCAGGGCTCGGACTTCGCCAAGATCTATGAGACCGGTCCCGACAGCATCGTCGCCGGCCAATTGCACACTCCCTATCAATACACCGCGGCGGAACTGGCTGCGGCCGTCGAGGAGGCGCGCCGCATGGGCACAGTGGTCGCGGTCCATGCCATGGGCGAGCCCGGAGCGCTTTATGCCGCCCGCGCCGGAGTCGCTTCCATCGATCACGGCACCCAGCTAAGCGACGAAACCATGCGCCTGATGCGTGAGAGGGGAATCTTCGCCGTCCCCACCTTCGCCATCTTCGAGTATTTCGCGCAACACGCGGCATCGCCCGTCGCCGCCGCACGCGAACACGCCCTGCTGGACTACAAGATTGCCGAATTCAAAAAGCAGGTCGCCGCAGGCATCCCCTTCGCCGTAGGTTCCGACGTAGGTCCGTTCCCGCACGGCACGCAGGCAAGGGAACTGGAACTGATGGTCCAATACGGCATGAAGCCGCTTGCCGTCTTGCAGGCGGATCTCCTCAACGGTGCGCGTCTGCTGAACTGGCAGGGCCGCATCGGCGAGCTCAAGCCCGGCTACTTCGCCGATATCATTGCTGTCCCCGGCAATCCGTTGCAGGACATCACCGCGCTTGAACACGTCGCTTTCGTCATGAAAGACGGCGCGGTGATCCGCCAATAGTTTCTTCAATCCCAAAGAAAACCGCCGCCGGTTCGCTGTTTCCTTCCAGCCGGCGGCGTTCTTTTGATCGCTGTTACGCGGCGGTGGCCTTTTCCGAGCCCAGGCCGGTATTGGAGCGCACCAGCAGTTCGTTGAACTTGTGCTGCGAGCTTGGCTCATGGCTTAGAAGAGTGCCGACTATCGCTCCAATGAATCCCAATGGAATGCTGAGAATTCCCGGGTTCTCCAGCGGGAACCAGGCTTTTGCCTGGATCAGGTGCCTTGCCGCTCCTACCACTGTCGGTGGGTCAATCGCCATCAGGCTTGGACTGACCAAAATCAGTCCGATCGAACCCAGCAGGCCAACCGCAAGGCCCGTAACCGCCCCAGCCGTGTTGAATCTGCGCCAGAAGATCGACAGAACGATCACCGGAAGGTTGGCCGATGCCGCCACGGCAAACGCCAATCCGACCAGGAACGCCACGTTGGCCGTCGGTCCCAGCACCACCGCAAGCACAATCGATGCCGCGCCCACCACGAATGCGGAGATCCGCGCCACTAGCACTTCCTCGCCCGGTCGCCGTTCCACGCCTTTGTGAATGACATTGGTCCAGAAATCGTGCGCGAACGATGTCGATGCGCTGATCGTCAATCCCGCCACCACAGCCAGAATTGTCGCAAAGGCAATCGCGGAAATGAAGGCGAAGAAGATATCCCCCGCCAGGCTCTGCGCCAGCAGCGGCGCGCTCATGTTGGTGCCGCCATGGGTCACGATGAAGTCGCGCCCAACGATGGTCGCCGCGCCAAACCCGAGGAAGGTGGTCATGATGTAGAAAGCGCCTATCAGTACCGTTGCCCACACCACGCTGTTGCGCGCCGTCTTCGCATCCGGAACGGTGTAGAAGCGCACCAGGATATGCGGTAGTCCCGCCGTCCCAAAGATTAGCGCCGCTCCCAGCGAAATCAGGTCAAGCGCGCCATACGGCGGCTTGTAGCGCAGTCCCGGCACCAGAAAGTCCTTCACCACCACTTGGCCGTGATCGTGATAAGTCACGTGACCCACCGCGGCAAAGAAGTCGCTCAAATTGAAGCTGAAATGCGCCAGCACCAGGATGCTCAGCAGAATTGTCCCCGCCATCAGCAGGATGGCCTTCACAATCTGAACCCAGGTGGTCGCCAGCATTCCGCCGAAGACCACGTACACGATCATCAGCACGCCTACGCCGATCACCGCGGTCTGAAAGCTGATCCCCGACCCCTTCAACAGCAGGGCAACCAGCGCGCCGGCGCCCACCATCTGGGCGATCATATAGAACGTGCTCACCGTCAGAGTGCTCAGCGCCGCCATCGCCCGCACCGGGCGCGGACTGAGCCGGTAAGCCAGCACGTCGGCCATGGTGTATTTGCCCGCATTCCGCAGCGGCTCCGCGATCACCAGCAGCACCGTCAAATACGCCACCAGGAAGCCGACCGAATACATGAACCCGTCGTACCCGCTGAAGGCAATCAGCCCGGCAATCCCCAGAAAGGACGCCGCGCTCATGTAATCCCCGGCGATCGCCACTCCGTTTTGCCAGCCGGTGATCCTGCGCCCAGCCGCGAAAAATGCGTTTGCCCCCAAAGAGCGTTTGGACGCCCAATACGTGATCCCTAGCGTCACCGCGATAAAGAGAAGAAACATCAAAAGCGATGTTGACATGATCTATTTGCCTCCCTGTACGTTATGGGCTTTCTCCACGATGTCCTTGGCCAGCCGGTCAAAGTTGTTGGCGGCTTTCACATACAGCCCCGCAATCACCCACACCACAACAAACTGCGATAGTGCGAATACATAGGCGAAATTCACTGGCCCGATCCTGGTTTTCATCAGGTCCGGCGCATAGCCCACCAGGATCGGCAACAGGAAGTAGTACACAACAAAAAAGACGAAGGCCGGCACAATGAACACTCTCTTCGTCGCCATCAGGTCCTTGAATTCCGTGGTTTCAGCGATGCCATCCCAGGTCGTCTGGGAGGCTTTGTACTGCTCTTGCTGGACGGATTTCGGATTCACTACCGCGTTTGCCATAGGATTTCTCTCCTCCATCTGTAGCGTCTGGTTTTGGACAAGCCCATGCAATTTCAACAATTTGGGAGTTTGGATCCGGAAACGTACCGGTCAATATTTGCAACCTTTGGTCTGCAGCGTGGGTGGCCCGCCTGCGCCGCATTGGCATTTGTGTTTCTTCGATCGCGATTCATGGGTTGCTTTTTTTCGATTGAATATTCTGGAGCAGAACCAGACAGAACCATCGCCGCTGGAAGGCGAATGGCCGACTGTGCTCTCACCAACATCTCTATCCCGAATCGCTCTCCGGGGTTCCCGGAAATCCTGTTCAAGGCGTTGCTCCAGCAGGGAAGATGATGCCGGAAGAAAATGGGGAATCGGAGCCGCCCGTGAACTCTAAGATAACGTCGCCCCCGAGAGAAAACACACCACTCAGCGGACGGGCTAAACGTAGCATAGCCACATAAATGCAGTCAATAAATCCCTTTTGCAGCTCAGTGACTAGGTCTGCGTCTCGGTCCGCCAGTTCCTTTTCCACGGTATTGCAACCGCGTTTCCGGGAGCAGCAGAGCCGAGCCACAACGTACCAGTCGGCGAAAGTCGTTCTGTAATGACCGGTTCTAGGTACTTATGGCGGGTGTTGTGTGGCATATAACGCTCATTATATTGACGTTATATTCTTGAACTCGCTTTTGAGTGTTGCGTGGCCGTTTTTGGCTTTTTGTTGCATGACCATAAGAGTAAAAAAGCAACACCTGCGTAAGTGTCTCATTTTGAATGCCCCACCGCCTTACAGGCGGCGGGGCATTCGCGACAAAAAACTAAGCTCCCCTATTGAAAGACCGGTTCAACTAGACGTCCTCTTGGCCTGCCCGATCTTATCTGCGCCAGTTGAATTGCGTGAACTGAAACCCAGGCAAAGCCAGAGGCGGTCAACTCTTCGAGATGAGTAAATCGAGGCCGGCGCTGAGAAGGCGATCGGCGACGGGGTCGGCCACAATCGACCAGTTACCGATCAACTCTCTCAGCATTTCGTTCACGCGGTCCTTCGCTCCATTCTTGAATTGGGCTAGATCACCCACCGGCACGTGGCTTAGCCGCAGGCCGTCAAGGCGATGCTCGATGGGGCGAATCGCAGGCGGATTTGGATCGAGATTCAATGGCCCAATGCCGCCCGCTTGAGAGATGGCTGGGTTGTTAAGGAACTTGCGGGCGTGAGTACGACCGACATCGTAATCGTGATCGCGGAAGATCTGGTCGAAGAAGCCGAGGAACGCTTCAAGGCCTGCGCCCGCCAGCTCCGAGTCCATTGCGGTTACACCGTAGATGGTCATCTTGTCGCGTGCACCCAGTCCGGCGGCAGTTTCAAACGCTAGCACCGAGTCACAAAAGGCCTGGACGCGCCGGGAATGCCTGCCAAGGCCGCCATCTCTTCCTTGTACTGATCTGCGATGCGCGCCTGTGCATCCACCATGGCCTCGGGCTGTGCGGCGCCCGGAGACTTGTGCACGCCGTTCTCGAAGAAGAGGCTCAGGATGGCGGTTCCCGTCGTCTGAAGGCATTCGACGTCGATCTTCTTGGCAAGGATAGCCTCCTTCAAATCTTTAGCACGATTGTCGAGGAGCTTGATTCTATCGTTGAAGCCTTCTGCGGTGATCCAATCCTGGAATCCCGCCTGGCCGAAGATGACACTAATCAGGCGCAGCAGCAAGTGGACGTAATCCGCATTCTCTTCGTGGAAGTTGTCGTTGGCTTCGGTATCCTTGGCGTTGGGCGAGACGAAGAGGTAGAAGCGGTTCTCTTGATCCTGGTGCCGATCGATCTTATCGACCATGTTCTTGGCCATGCCCAGAGGCTGATTCTGAAGGACGCCGCCATCGGTATAGGTGAAGGTCTGCGGGTCGTTATCCCAATGCATGAGATTTTCAGCAGGATAATCCTGAGGCTCGGCTTTTGCGGACCGCTCCACGTCCTGGGCGCGAAAGGCGAAAGGAAATGCGCCGCAGGCCACGGCCGCTTGGCGCAGGGGTTCCCAGAACTTCTGGTTGTCGCTGGCTGCGCCATTGGCCACGCGCGTCATCTGATCGGCGTAGCGGATGTAGATAAATTTGCCTTCAGGCTGAACCGCCAACCCGTAGTTCACGCCATTCAGATTGGTGAGAGCGACGCCAATCCGGATGATTTGGGCAGCGGAGGCGTGCGGTATGGCGGGCGGTACTGGCGCGGACTTGTAGCGCTCCATCAGCGTCTCACGGGAGATCTGCTCGATTAGATCGGAGGAAAAAATGGAATGCAGAGCCGGCTCGTCGCGCTGCGTGTCCTGAAGCCCCTGCAGACCGATGCGCTTGACCCAGCAGTTATAGAGAGGGTTGTTGTAGGGGCCTTGGAACTGATCGCCGCTGTAAAGAAGTTTTTGGCCAAGAATGATCGCGGTCATTCCGCCGGCGGAGGCTCCGGTGAGCACGTCAATAAGGATCCGATTGTTATGTTCTGTGAGGGGGTTGTCATTGTGCTGACGGATCGCATCCAGAACTTCCCACAGAACGCCAGCCTCGTAGCTGCCGAGGGAAACAGCGCCCGATATCGTGATTGATAATCTCTTAGTCATACGCGGTTGTCTCCTTTCCTGAACTGGCTAACGAGTTCAGGTCGTGGATTCCTTTCCAGATTGTGTGCCGAGATCTCCTTGTGGCAGGGGTTGCGGAGTCGGAGAATAGCCGGCGTCTGAGAACAGGTTCTTTTCGGACGTTGTTCCTTCGAATTCTCCCTGCGCTGAGCGCGACGATCCGGTGCCTTCTGCAGGATAAGTTCATTTCACCAACTCGCCGAGCGCTATATGATTGCCGCGCATTACTCTGCGGACCGGGATATGGACCTGCGCGACGCCATTCAGTGCGCTGAGTTGGAATGGCACAGCTATAACTCGATGGACAACGCGGAATAGGATGCAAGTGGGAGAGATCCGGGAGGTGCGCGGCCAAGTGAAAACGAAGGAGCAAGAGAGACTCGTCCTGTCGGAACTCGTGTGGGTGATTGGATACCGATTGACGGCTTATATCGGCCGCACGACCGTCGAGACCGTTGCGGAATGGCTGCAAAGCGACCTTCCTGAAGAATTGCATGAGCGAATGCAGGCCACTCTCGACGTCGCCCTGCCTATCGCGGAAATGGGGATGGATAACTCCGAAAGGAGGCTGGAGTTCTGGTTTCTTCGAGTTCGCCGGGAGCCGGTGTGGAAGAGTCTGGATCGATGGTGCGAGGGTTGCCCGTTATCGCACGGAGGTTCTGAGGTCTGAGAAGAACAGCTTCTCAGACGCTCGAAGGAATAGCAGTTGTCACCCGCCCAACCGGATTGCAAGCGGGTGAACGAGACACTTCTGTAACTCCTGCCCCATAGAGGCTATTTACCAAACTCATCCCCATGTGAACTCAATGGGAGTTTGGACGTCGGGGTGCAGGCTTTTGTGCACCGGGCAGGTGTGGGCGGCTCGCTCCAGCTTCTCCCTGTTCTCGGGGCTGAGATCGCAGGGCACATGAATTCTGACGGTCAGGCTCTGGATTCTTCTCGGCGCTGCGACGGTCATATCCTTTTCTACGGTCGCCGTGGTGCCGTTGATGTCGATGTTCAGCGTGCGGGCCATGATGCCCATGACTGTGAGCATGCAACTCCCAAGTGCGGTTGCAACCAGATCCGTGGGGGAGAAGCTCTCACCGCGGCCCTGATTGTCCTTGGGAGCGTCGGTATTAAGTTCGGATCCGGAGGGGCCGTGGACTGCTTTGCAGTGCAAGTCCCCCTGGTATTGGAATTGAATAGATACCAATTCTGTTCCTCCGAATGCGCGGTTGGAAAGAGGACAATGCTGCATGATCGCTCGAATTGTCTCACTCTGATTCTAGCCGAACTTTACCAATAAGGATCGAGGAATAAGGTTAAGTTATTTATTTTCAGGTTACGGATCTAAAGAGTCGGCACCACAGACTGAAGAGCCTCCGTCGATTGCGATGGATGTTGTAGCTTGATGAGCGGAGGCGGTTGCTGTGGCAGGCGAAGCTGCAGCTTGTGAAGCAGAATCGCCTGTTCTGCTTCCGGCTGCGTATAGCGCGGCATCACCAGCCAGCGGCCATCGGTGGTGGGCAGACACACGTCGAGCATCTGGATCGCTCCCAGTTTCTCCAGCACCGCCTTCGGCGTCAGGCCCGGCGCCAAGGCATGGAGTCGATTCTTCAGCGTCACGGT